>OGJK01001770.1_pt1 | contig 18723 bp, 12 predicted proteins | sample 1571961 | NCBI WGS metagenome assembly OGJK01 (sample SAMEA2582120, study PRJEB24529) | metagenome | biome: Human gut stool | place: China | collected 2011 | reverse complement strand
GGAGCACCTCAAAAACACCATCATACACTAAATCAGTAAGTTGGCAGCATCACCGCTGGCGCTTATTTGTTTCTATTCTCTGAAATATGAAACAATCACTGCCAGAAACTAATGCTGAATATAAGTTTTGGATCAACCCACCAGAATTAATAGGTTTTCAGACTTTTCCCCTTTTTCCGGGCAAAATTCTTAAATTTGAAATGACATAAACTGCAAACTTATGTAATCTTAGCCACATAAAAGCACTTTCATGAATAATAAAAAACGATTTAGTTGTTTACTGAGTAGTTTTTTTATGGCAGCGCCCTAAAGCAAATCGCACACATTTTAACCGGAAATGTCCATTTCCGTGCGGTAGCCTACCCTTTTTTTGGATTTTCTTACTTAACACCTGCGTTTTTGTTGCTCCTGCACCTGCAAGATTTCTCAACTGCTTCGCTATTAAAATCAGTTGAATACCATCAAAGTTTTATTTCACATTCCAGTTATTGCATTGTTGGAAAATATTGATCTATGAAGAACGCAACTCGCCTTCTGGTGATTTCGCTCGCCCTCATGTTGAGCGGCTGTGCATATTCCCCGAAGCAGGTTGAAGCATCCCGACCGCTTGTGAATCAGACTGCTTCTACCGACCTCCAGGCTATGGCAGCCAATCTGCAACAACCTCTGAACACCCTGCCGCAGGGCGCCGCGCTCAGCGCCAATGGCAATACCTATATTCTGGGCCAGCGTTATGTCTCCGCCCTGGGGCTGGAATGCATAGAACTGCTGCGTAATCGCAACTACAACCAGTCGCAGCACGGTGTGACCTGTAAGAACGGTGACACCTGGTATCTGGTACCGCAGCTGGAACAGGCTTCCGCCAGTAACCTGCTTGCCGTGCAATAATTTTGAAGAGAAATGTTGTGAAGATAACGAATTTTCGGCAATTGAGTGCCGTCCTGTTACTGGCCTGCGTCTCCTGCGCCTCTTTCGCCGCCCCCACCCAGCAAGAAGCCCAGGCATTTGGGATGAACACCCCGGCAGACAACGGCGATGGCCGACTGCAGCTTGGCGGCGAGCAAGCGATGAGCGGCCAGGCAAACACCTCCTCCACCACCGGGACTTTCGCACAGCAAAACCGCCAGGGCATGTTATTGCCGGGCGAGTCTGATGTGCGTAAATTACTGCCGCAGTCCGAGTCCGGGCTCCCCCCTCCATACGGTGCCAACCTGTTTGCCGGTGGTTATGAAACCGAGCGCAGCGACGGCTTAAACGATAATTACCTGATCGCCCCCGGCGATAAGCTGAATATCTGGATCTGGGGCGCAGTCAATTTTTCCAACGTCGTGACCGTCGATAATCAGGGCAATATTTTTATTCCCGATGTCGGGCCGATTAATGTCAAGAATGTGGCGGCCAGTAAGGTTAATAACCTGGTTACCAGCCATATCAGCGAAGTTTTCACCAATAACGTTAATGTTTACGTTAATTTACTTACCGCGACGCCGGTCAGTGTATATGTCACCGGACCCGTCATTCGTCCGGGACAATATGCCGGACAATCTTCCGACAGCGTTTTATATTTCCTGAAACGCGCGGGGGGTATTGACTCCGATCGCGGAAGCTACCGACATATTAAGGTATTACGTCAGAACCGCGTCATCCAGCAGATCGACCTGTACGAGTTTATGCAGCAGGGCAGAATGCCGAAGCTGTCCCTGAAGGATCAGGATGTGATCCTGGTGGAACCGCAGGGGCCGATGATCAACGTGGCCGGTAAAGTGCGTAACCCGTTCCGCTTTGAGTTGAAGAACAGCACCGCGCTCGGCTCCGAGCTGATCAACTACGCCCTGCCGCTCGCCAAGGTGAGCCACGTGGGCGTGATTGGCGATCGCTCTAACGGCCCGTTCTCGGTCTATATGCCGTATAAAGATTTCGACCGCATTCAGCTGAGCGACGGCGACAAAGTGCTGTTCAACGACGATATGCACGCCCAGGTTTACGACGTGCAGGTGATGGGCAGCTACCGCGGGCCCTCTTACTTCACCGTGCGTAAGGAGACCCGCCTGCACGATCTGCTCAACCATATTCCGATTGACCCGAACATGGCGGATTACGGCTCGATCTACATTATGCGTAAGAGCGTGGCCGCGCGGCAGAAAGAGATGCTGGAAGACTCCCTCAACCGCCTGGAGCGCAGCGTGTTTACCGCGCCAGCCAGTTCCGACGGTGAAGCCTCCATTCGCACCAAAGAGGCCGAGCTGGTGATGCGATTTGTGGAAAAAGCCCGCAAAATCCAGCCGCTGGGGAAAGTGGTGGTGTCGGATAAAGGCGTGATTGCCAACATCCTGCTGGAACAGGGCGACCAGATTGTGATCCCGAACAAGACCGACCTGATTCAGGTGGGTGGCGAAGTGATGATGCCGCAGGCGGTGGTCTACAACAAAAGCGCCAGCCTGGAAGACTACGTGGCTTGGGCGGGCGGCTTTACCGACCGTGCGAACGACAGCCGCATTGCCGTGGTGCATGCCAACGGGCTGATGGAGTTTAAAGACGGCGGTGATGTGATGCCGGGCGATCAGATTCTGGTCATGCCGAAAGTGGACAGCAAAATGATGCAGTCCATCAAGGACATTACCCAGGTCATCTATCAGGTTGCGGTGGCGGCCAACGTGGTTCTGAACTAACCCTTAAAGCGGGCTTGCTCCATCGCGGGCCCGTTCTGTTATATCGGCCTTCTTATGCTTAAACCTGTTCTCAATCAAACGCCCCGCAGCTCGTTCCAGGTGCTGCGGGATGTGACCTTTGGCCTGCTTATCCGTGAACTGAAAACACGATTCGGGAGTTACAGGCTGGGGTATGCCTGGGCGCTGTTGGATCCGTTGTTGATGATTAGCCTGTTTAGTGTGGTGTTTGGGATGCGTAGCCAGAGCGGATTTGGTGGTGTTCCTGTGCAAGTATTCATTACAGCAGGGTATTTGCCATTTATGTTTTTTAATAAGGTGGTCAGTCAGCTTAAATCTGCTGTTAATGCCAATATGGGGTTGTTCTGCTATCGGCAGGTGACGCCTTTTGCCACCTTTGTTGCACGTTTTATTCTCGAAGCCATCATTGGCCTGGTGGTAGGCGTCATTCTGGTATTGGGGTTACTGTGGTTTGGTTTTGATGCAATCCCCAGCGATCCTTTAGAGGTCATAGTCATTTATTGCCTATTAATGATCTTTTCATTTTCATTGGGTATCGTTTTTTGTGTGTTGGGAAGTTTATTCAAAGAAGCGGATAAATTTTTAAGCCTGATAATGATGCCCCTGATGTTTATTTCATGCGTCATGTACCCGTTGGCAACCGTACCGTCTAATTTTCAACACTGGTTTTTATGGAACCCGCTCGTACACGCCATTGAGTTGATACGCTCTGGCTGGATTGCTGGCTATCAGAGTCCAAATGTCAGCGGGGTATATCTGTCCTGCGTCACTCTGGTATTACTGACCTTTGCGATGAGTTGCTATCGTCTGAGTCATCGTCGTCTGATTGCAAGTTAAAGGGTATTACGATGATCATTTTAGATAATGTCTCAAAGTATTATCCCACCAAGTTCGGTCGAAATTATGTGTTGCGTGATGTGAACATCACCCTGCCCCGCGATCGCAACATTGGTATTTTGGGTGCCAACGGTGCAGGTAAATCAACCCTGCTGCGTTTGCTGGGTGGAATGGATGCGCCAAGCAAAGGAAAAGTTACACGTCACTGTCGCGTCTCCTGGCCGCTTGCGTTGAATGGCGGATTTCAGGGCAGCATGACCGGAAGAGAAAATACCCGCTTTGTCTGCCGCATCCACGGTGTGCGCGAAACGCAGGCCATCGAAGAATGGGTGAAGGAGTTTTCGGAAATCGGCCAGCATTTCGAACTGCCTATAAAGGCTTATTCCAGTGGGATGAAATCAAAATTTGGCTTTGCCGTCAGTATGGCTTTTGATTTTGAAATCTACCTGACCGATGAAATCACCTCCGTAGGTGATGCTCGCTTTAAACAAAAATGTATTGATGTTTTTAACCAGAAACGCGAGACCGCCAGCCTGATTATGGTGTCGCACGATATGAAGAACTTACGTCAACAATGTGATATGGGCATTTTGCTGCGCAACAGCACCCTTGAGGTGTTCGACAATATTGACGATGCCATCCGCATTTATCAGAACTTATAACAAGCTAAAATCATGACCCAGCCAATTCGCTCTAACAAATCTTCCGGTTTGATGCGTAAACTTAATAAGTTAAAAACCAAACCAAAACATTTCATTATTGATTCCAGTGGTTACAAGCTTGCCCACCGCTCATGGAAAAAAAGTCTCAAACTCGGCAGCTTTCAGTGGGTTGTGGTTTGCTTTGCTATCGCCGTTATCTATTTCGGATTCATTGCCTCGGATCGTTATGTGAGTCGGGCAGAGTTAGTGGTTAAGCAAGCAGACCAGATTAAAATGCTACCTGATGCCCTATCCATGCTGGGCCTGGGGGGGAACAATCATCAGGATGTGCTGCTTATCCAGGATTATTTGAAGTCTGCCGATCTGCTCAACAAACTGGATAAAGAGCTGGGACTGAAAGCCCATTATCAGAGTCACAAAGTCGATTACTTCTCCCGCCTGCCTGATAATGTCAGTCGCGAAGAATTTCTTAAGTATTACCGTCAACACTTGACGCTGCGACTGGACGATATCTCCGGTGTGCTGACGATTGAGTTGCAGGCGTTTGATCCTACCTATGGTCAGAAAGTAGTAGGTGTGATGCTGAAAGAGTCCGAAAGCTTTATCAATAAACTTGGACACCAGGTCGCACTAGAACAGTTGGCCTTTGTCGAAAAAGAAGTCGATCATGCCTACAAGCGATTACAGGACGAAAAAGCCAAAGTACTTGAGTTTCAAAATACCCATCACCTTATTAGTCCGGAATCGACCAGCACGGCTCGCATGGGTGTAGTGAGTCAGATTGAGGCTCAACTGGCCCAGCAACAAGCCCAGCTAAAACAGCTGCAAAGCTATATGAAAGCAACCGCACCAGCAGTAGTTTCTGTACAGGCTCGAGTCGATGCATTAACCGAGCAACTGGCGCAAGAGCAAGCCCGGCTCACCGGGGCGGATAAAAATGCCATGAACGAAGTCACCGCCAGTTATATGGATGTGCAAACTCAGGCAACCCTTGCAGCAGACCTCTACAAAACCGGCCTTATTAGTCTGGAGCAAGCCAGAATAGAAGCGTACCGCAAACTTAAACATCTTCTGGTCATCAGCCAGCCAACGCTGGCTGAAGATGCAGAATATCCGCGTCGTCTCTATAACCTGGCCACCATCGGCGTTTTGCTGTGCCTGTTATATGGGTTAATCGTAATGGGCCTAGCAACTCTGCGTGAGCATCAAGACTAACAACCGCATGCGTTAAAAGCAGGGCCAGAGCCCCTATGCGGTTCTGGCCTTTCTCAACCTAATCATAAAGTGGTCACCCTACCGATCACGTCAATTAATCATTGTTCTCATATTGAAGGGATATCCCATGGGCACTCAGCAAAGCAGCCGTTCACAGGCGCCCCGCAAGCAAGCATCAGAAAAACAAACCAACACAGGGCTGGATTTTATTTTTAAGCGTCCTATTTTTTGGCGCCCTTCTTACATTGCGCAATCCGCCTGGTTAGAACATATTCCGTTTGCTTTCTGGTTAATCGACACCCTGCAACCGCGCAAAATTGTTGAACTGGGTACCCATTACGGCAGCTCCTATTTTTCTTTCTGTCAGGCTGTTACGAAGCTGGATCTTGAAACCCAATGCTATGCGGTAGATACCTGGGGTGGCGACGAACATGCAGGCCAGTACGGCGAAGAGGTTTATCGCCAGGTCTCTGAACACAACCAGCAACATTACTCAGACTTTTCCACCCTTGTGCGCAGCACATTCGACCAAGCGCTGGAACACTTCCCACAAGGCAGCATTGATTTGCTGCATATTGATGGTCTTCATACCTTGGAAGCTTTACGCCATGATTTTGAAAGCTGGCTGCCGAAGCTCTCAAATAAAGCCGTAGTGATCATGCATGACACTAACGTACGTGAGCGCGGCTTTGGGGTGTTCCAGCTAATGGACGAGCTTAAACAGCAATATCCTCATTTTGAGTTCGCACACGGCCATGGGCTGGGCGTAATTGGTGTAGGTAGCGAGCAATCTTCAGAGATGTTGAGCCTTTATGCTCTTTCAGGTAATCCGTCTGCTACAAGGCAGGTACAAGAAGTCTTCTCTCGCCTGGGTAAAGCCTGTGGTTATAGCTGGGAAAACAGCGAAATAAAACGCCAGATGGTCGCGCTGCAAGCAAACCAGCAAGCACAAACCCAGGATGTGATGGAGCAACAAGCCCTGGGAAGGGGGCGTTTGGCAGAGAAGATCACCGCTCAGCATCACACCATTAAAGCGCTGGAAGAAAAACTCGCACAACACACCGATCAATCCGCCGAGCTTAATCTTCAGAAGCAGCAAGTTAGCGCATTAACCGCAGAACTGGAGAAATCCAACCAGCACGCTTCCGAACTGCAAACAGCCCTCACCCTTTGCGAACAACAGCGAGACGAAAGTCTGGCAGGCCAGCAAAATCTGGAAGCCTTGCTCACAAAAACCCGTGAGCAATTGACCCAGACCGTTTCAGAACGTGACCTGATTGCGCAAGAAAAACAGACCCTGCTGGAGCAACAGACAGAAGCGCAGGAACAGCTGAGCGCTCTGCAACAGCAACTGCATGAGCAAACACTTCATCTTAATGAAGAGACGCAACGTGCCGCGCAGCTCACCCTCGCTCTCAACAAAAATAACATGGTGCTGAGTGAGTACTCACAGCAGCTCGGCGCCTTGCAGCAACAAATTGATGAGTTAACTACTGCGTTGGCTGTTGCACATCAGCAGCAGGATGCGCTCAGCGAGACTCTGGCAACCGAAGCTAGTCAATGGCAACAGAAGGTTAATGAGCTGACTACCGCGTTAACTACGGCGCATCAGCAGCAGGATGAACTCAGCAAAACGCTGGCTACCGAAGCCAGCCACTGGCAACAGCAAAAAGAAACACTGACTGAAGCCCATGACCAGCTACAGACTCAGTACGATGCCCTGAGCGCCGACCTTGCGGCAAGTCGCGCCATGCTGGAACAGTATGAAGCAGCACAGCAAATCTGGCAGACCCGTGAGCAGGAATTGGTCAGCACCTTAGATGCTCGTAATGGTGAAATTACTGGTCTTAGTCAGACTCTCGCAGAGAGCGCTCAGGTAATGGATAAACAGAATAATGAGCTTGAGCAGGCGCGTGACCAGTTGGCTGTTTTGCTTCAGCGTCACCATGCAGAACAAGCAGAATCTCAGCAACAGTTGAGCCAGCTAAATCAAAGCCTGAGTGAACGCTTTACCGAGATCGCGACGTTGACTCAATGGCTGGAAGAGCGGGACGAGGCGGCAATTAAAGCGGCTGAAGAGTATCACATGCATCAGCAGGCATGGCGTGCAGAGCAAGCCAGCATGATTCAGGCTCAGACAGACCTGCAACAGCAGCTGACAACTCTCCAGCAGCAAGCTACCCAAGAGCAAGCTCAGCTTGTAGCGCGTGTTAATGAACTGGTTAAGCAAAATGAAGCGCTGGAAGCCAGTATCAGTGAACGCTTCCGCGAGCTGGCAACCATGACACGTCATCTCGAGCTGGTAACACGTGAGCTGCAACATAAAGAACAGCAACTTCAGAAAGCGAAAGATCGCGCACAAAACCTGAAGCAGACCATGTCATGGAAGCTGACCGCGCCCGTGCGCGCCCTGGGCCGCACCTTTAAAGAAAGTCCAACAACCACACCAGCAGTTTCCGTAAGCAATGCTGAACGTATTGCAGCGTCTGGCCTGTTCGATGAGCTCTGGTATTTGCATCGTTATCCGGAAGTTGCGGACTCCGGCCTGTCGGCTATTGAGCACTTTATTCAGATCGGTGCTGATAAGGGCTATAGCCCAAGTGCTCTCTTTGATACACGCTGGTACTTACAAACTTACGCTGACGTGGCCCAAGGCTCTATTAATCCATTACTTCATTACATCCTGCACGGAAAGGCAGAACAGCGTCATTGCCTGCCAGACAACATGAGAAAATAACAATGACCATTGAATTCAACAAGGACGAGCTGCTCACACATTTCGATGAGCAATGGTATTTACAGACCTATCAGGACGTAAGCCAGACGGGCCTTCCTGCAAGAGAACATTTCAAACGCTATGGTACCCTGCTGGGACGTAAACCCTGTGCTGACTGGGTCACGTCAGTACGGAGTCCAATTGCAACAGCAGTACATTTGCCTTGGATCGCACTGAACCAACTTTCCGCGGACCCTGAGCATATACATGGGTGGAAATCAGAAGGGGATGATCCTTATTTCATTCTTGATTTGCAGCACCTGCCTCAAACAGGAAAAGGATGGTATCAGTTTAACCTGACGCTAAATTGCTATGGGAAACAAGGGCTAGCCAAGTTCTATCTGGATACCGGAAAAGGGTTCAATGAATTTGAAACCGTTACCCTCCCGTACGAAAAATCAGTAACGGCTAGCCGCCTGTTTTATCTCGAATCTCCACTCGTTGCACTGCGTTTCGATCCACTGGAACAAGAAGGTCCATTCTCTGTTAGCCAGTTCGAAATTACAGCAATCAACGATTGCCAAATAGAACCTGCATTACTGGCGCGAATTCAACAGGAACACCAAAGTTATCGCGATATGGATTTGGCGATGCTTAAGGAGTCGATTGCCGCTGAAAGCGGTAGCCTATCGATGGACCGCCTGGTAGCACTCTATAATGAAACCTTTAGTTTCACATTGCCTTCCGTGGACTATGAGGAGTGGCTCGAAACCGTCGAAGCGCCATCACTGCCCAATCAAGCAGAAGTTAGCGCGATAATTGCGGCGATGGCTAAACCTCCCGTCATTTCGGTAGTAATGCCAGTATATAACCCGGCAGAAATCTACTTACGCGCCTGCTTAGATTCTGTGATCGCCCAAAGTTACCCGCATTGGGAGCTGTGCATCGCTGATGACAAATCACCAGAAGAACATGTTCAGCGTATATTGCGGGAATATGAAGCTAAAGATTCCCGTATTAACGTGGTCTACCGCCAACAGAATGGTCATATCTCAGCAGCGTCTAATAGCGCCCTGGAAATCGCTAAAGGTGATTTCGTGGCTTTACTGGATCACGATGATGCTCTGCCTGAACATGCACTTCTGTTTATGGCGCAAGCAATCTGCGCTCAGCCAGAAACCCAAATTCTCTACAGCGATGAAGACAAGCTCAACGGCCGCGGCGAGCGCTTTGATCCTCATTTCAAGAGCGACTGGAACCCGGATCTGTTCTTCTCGCAAAACTACGTTTCTCACCTTGGGGTATATCGTCGTAAATTGCTTCAGCAAATCGGTGGCTTCCGTCTGGGCGTAGAAGGTAGTCAGGATCAAGATCTTCTGCTGCGTTGCCTGCCGCATGTGCAAGCAAATCAGATCGTGCATATACCTCGCGTGCTCTACCACTGGCGTACCATAGAGGGCTCAACTGCTCTTGCTTCAGGCGAGAAAAGCTATACCACCGATGCGGGCATCAAAGCCTTACGCGATTATTTTGCAAACCAGCAACCGGGTGTAGAAGTTGATGCCGGTCTGGTGCCCAACACCTATCGCGTACGTTATCCAATACCTGAACCTGCACCACTGGTTAGCTTGCTGATTCCTACCCGTGACCGTCGTTCACTGACTGAAACTGCTGTGCGCAGTATTCTTGAGAAGAGTACCTATACCAATTTCGAGATTCTTATTCTGGATAACGGCAGCGTCGAAGCCGACACGCTGGAATTTTTCCGCCAGATCCAACTGGAAGATCGTCGCGTTAAAGTGTTGGCGTACGACTTCCCTTTCAACTACTCAGCGATTAACAACTTCGGTGCACGTCATGCCAGAGGTTCTGTTATTGGTCTGGTCAATAATGATGTCGAAGTGATCAATCCAGAGTGGTTGACCGAAATGGTCAGTCAGTGCCTGCGACCTGAAATTGGTTGCGTAGGTGCCAAACTCTATTACAGCAACGACACTGTACAACACGGTGGGGTTATTCTGGGGATTGGAGGAGTCGGTGGACATTCACATAAACACTTCCCTCGTCATCATCCAGGCTATTTCAGTCGTTTATTACTGACTCAATCACTTTCTGCTGTAACTGCTGCCTGTTTACTGATTCGAAAAGAAATCTTTGATTTAGTTTGTGGCCTTGATGAGGAGAATCTTAAGGTTGCGTTTAACGATGTTGATTTTTGCCTTAAGGTGCGTGAAGCAGGATATCGAAATCTTTGGACGCCTTATGCTGAACTTTATCATTATGAATCGATAAGCCGAGGTGCTGAAGATTCACCAGAGAAAATTGCACGTTTTGCTAAAGAAGTAAATTTTATGACGTCTAAGTGGGGGAAATACCTTGAAGTGGATCCCTTCTATAACCCGAACCTCACTCATAATAAAGAAGATTTTTCTATTTGATTTTGATAAGGCTTAAAAATGAATATTGCTTGTGTGATGATGCAGAAGAATGAAAGTGAACTTCTTCCTATATGGATTAAGTATTACTCACACCTGTTTTCACCAGAGAACCTCTACATATTTGATAATGGTTCCAATGATGCTAATACTTTAGAACATTTAAAAAACGCTAGAAATAATGGTGTTCAAGTAATTTATACGCACAACAGCCCAAAAGACTTTGAGAATAAAGGAATCATAATCGGGAATAAAATAAAAGAAATCGAGGGGAATTATGATTTCATATTTCCTTTAGACTGCGATGAATTTATTGGTTGTAGAACACCTGACGGCAATATATCTTTCCTGATAGATGATATTGAGAATGAATTATTAAAACACTTAGATACTAAGGAGACTTTACTTTTTGATTCTCAAGGATTTAACTCAATAATTAGCAAGCATCATTTTCTTTTTAGAAAAGATAGAAAATGTTTTTTTAGAAAAGGCACTTTCCTTTCATTAGATGTTGGTTTTCACTGGGGCAAAACAAAATTCTGCGATGGTGAGCATAGAACAAATCTCATCCAACTTCACTTCCATAACAAACCTTATGAAATAGCAAAAGAACATGCAAGGGAGAAATTAAAACTACGAGTTAACTCATTTGAGCCAGATGAAATAAAAAAATATAATGGCCCGGGTGTTCATATGGTTAAATATTTTACCATGCAAAAAGAAGAATACTTGGATAGTTTTATCTTTCAAAGCAGCACCAAAGTGTCTACTTTTGAAGAATTATTGTTAAAACTATGTATTGCATGGCCATATGACAAGGAAATGAGCGAAGCTAGTGAATATGTTAATAGCAAACTCTCGATGATAAAAAGGGCTTCTTTAAGAAAAGGGTTGACTCCCCCAGCTGTACATACAGAATTTAAAGGCCATATTGATAAGGTTGAAAATATCAATGGCCAAACGTTTATTTATGGCTGGGCAAGCAACTCATCAAATCAAAGGCCATCATACTACTTTGTTTATGATGGTACTGATTTCTTCAATATTGAACTAATATCACCAATCATTCGGCCAGATGTAGCAAAACATTTGGGCACTCGTAATAATGATCTTGGTTTCAGACTCACATTGCCTTCCCCCTTAGAAATTGATAAAAAAACCTTTGAGCTATTTTGCTCAGATACTAGCCACAGTGTCGGCAGTCGATTGGATAAGAATAGAAATATCTAAGGATCCGAAATGCATGAAGTAACGAATTATGTGAGGAAATTTTCCTTTGGTGCATCACAGTTAAAAAGCAATGAAAAACACCATATAATAAAAAGCTCAACAAAATATGATGACACTCTAGGTTTTGGCTGGCTTACCGCAGGTGATTTACATGATCGAAATAGAGATAAACCTACAAAGGAATTAGAATCATTAATATTAGGGCTTTCTTCAGCCACACTAAGAATCAATTTAGAAAACGGTTTATATATTGTCAGCGTCTATATTGGCGACACGTTGCACGACAACCACATTACAAAAGTCAGCATTAATCAAAATATAAACTTTGAAGCAAAATCAAAGCTTGGCGTTTATTACAAGTATAACTTCTGCATACAAGTTGACAATGGGAAAATAGAGCTCTCATTTGACTCACCGGTTAATAACTGGATTGTAAATAGTCTAGAGATTAATAATTGTAACGATTATTTCGAATCAGTTAAAAGAGATGTGATATATCATACAGATAGCCAATGGGGAAGGAGTAACAAAGGAATATACAAAAATTATTGCTCATTTTATTCTTCTGAAATTAGCGATATACCTTTACCTCCAACTGAAATATCTCGTGATGATTACCTTCAGACAATCAAGGATGGCGTTTTATATTTCAGAAAATATCAAAATAAATCTGGCGCAATCATTGATCCTTACTTACAAGCGGAATTTCAATACTCAACACCCTTTTATGCTTATTGCTCAGCTTTGATTGCGAGAGAGTCAAAAGACTCAGATTTACTTAAATCATCCATTTTATCTTTTGAATGGGCGCTTGATGCTTTAGTAAACAAAACAGCTGCCACAAGGCATGAAGATTTTTTCCCTTCTCCTTTGGCCCATGCATTTAATATATTGAAGAGCTTAGTTAATGATGACCAACGACTTGCTTGGGAAGAAAAATTTCTCTCTATAAAACCATTTGAAACTTACAGACATGTGGTAGGGGGTAGTGGTAGCGATGGTTCAAATTGGAACTGTAAAGCTCTTACTGGCGAATGGCTTCTTTATACGCAAGGATTAAGAGATAATATCGACTTTCTAACCCACTCATTGAATTTACAAGGCCGCTTCTTTAAAAATCATTTTGATTTGTATGCTGAAGGCCCATTTGTATATGATATATTCCCAAGGGCGTGGTTATATGATTTACTAGAGCACGGTTATGATGGTGAATTAAAAGATATTATTGGCCATACCCTCGACTCTGCCGCTTTAGCTAGTATGTTTATGCAAAGTTCATCCGGACTTCTCCCGTTGGGTGGACGAAGTGGCTTACATATTTGGGGTGATACATTACAGATTCTTTTATTTGAGATTGCAGCAAAACGAAGCATTCGTTCTGGTGACACGAAACAAGCAGGCATGTTTAAAAGGTCAGCACATAATTCTTATAAAACAATATGTACGTGGAAGAATGAAGAATCAATACTCCCCATAGTAAGGAATAAATGTAGCTCCCACTTGAGGCATGGTTTTGAAGGTTATTCTTCACATACACAATATGGCTTACTTACTCTCGGCATCCTAGGTTATTCTTGGGAGCATGCAGAAGAAAGTGAGCATATTAAGGAATTTGCCACCCCAGCTGAAGTAGGTTCGTATTTTATAGATTTACCTTCACCATTTCATACAATAATAGCAAGCTGTGCTGGCACTTCAATTCAAATCCATAGAAATAAAATAAAAGGCCAAAACCCAATAGGATTAAATAAGATAAGTTTCAAAGGTATATTTCCGACATTACCAATGATGGACGGTTTCGTATCAAATAGACATTATCATCTTGCTTTCGATATATTTGACAAAGATTGCTCCTTAACGATACAGTGGATAGATTTTAACGGGGAGATAAAACAGATCAGTGATTATGATGAAAAAACGTTTGAAAATAAAATAACAAACTTAATTGTTAAGGATAATTGTATTTCTTTTGAAAATAATTACTCATCAGATTTAATATCATTTTGCATTCATTATATGATATCTGAATACGGCGTGGCATTAACCTTTAAATGTAAAGATAAAAATATAAAAAGCAGATTTATAATCCCTATTTTTTCAAGCAATGGAAAAGATCGTAGTATTATAAAATGTAGCAGCAGAAAAATTAATGTTACATTTGAAAATAGCACAATATATTACTCTACTTCTGAAAGAATTAGTATAGGGCAAAAGGACTATGGTTTTCGTGGAGGCACTTTTTCCATTGCCCATACAGCATTTAACACTCATGAACAAACTTTATTTGTATCTAGATATGAATGAAAAATTTGTTTCCTATAATTAATTTAAAGGTATGACAGATGAGAATATCCATTATTGGAACCGGCTACGTCGGCCTTTCCAATGCCGTTCTTCTGGCACAGCATCATCAAGTCATAGCTCTGGACGTCGTCCCTGAAAAAGTCGAGCAAATTAACCAACGACAGTCCCCTATTGCAGATAAAGAGCTTGAAGATTACTTAGCCAATAAACCTCTTAAGCTACGGGCCACGCTGGATAAATTCGAAGCCTATGAAAGTGCCGACTACGTTATCATTGCCACGCCGACTGATTACGATCCTAAGACGAACTACTTTAATACCAGCACCGTCGAAGCCGTCATCCGCGATGTGATGAGCATTAATTCGCATGCTGTTATGGTCATCAAGTCCACCATCCCGGTGGGCTTTACTGAACGCATGCGTCAGGAGTTTGGTACTGATAACCTGATTTTCTCCCCAGAGTTCCTGCGTGAAGGCCGTGCTCTATATGACAACCTTCATCCGTCACGGATCGTGGTGGGAGAGTGCAGCGAGCGTGCGCAGCGTTTTGCCGATCTGCTGAAAGAAGGAGCCATTAAGCAGGATGTGCAGGTGCTGTTAACGGGCAGTACCGAAGCCGAGGCGATCAAGCTGTTTGCCAATACCTATCTCGCCATGCGCGTTGCCTATTTCAACGAACTGGATACCTACGCTCAGTCTCACGGGTTGGACAGCCGTCAGATTATCGAAGGCATTGGTCTGGATCCGCGTATTGGTACGCACTATAACAACCCTTCGTTTGGCTATGGCGGCTACTGCCTGCCGAAAGACACGAAGCAGTTACTGGCGAACTATCAGGAAGTGCCCAACAACCTCATCCGTGCCATTGTTGATGCGAATACCACCCGTAAGGATTTTATTGCCGATAGCGTGATCGCCCGCCAGCCTAAAGTTGTGGGTATCCACCGTCTGGTGATGAAAGCGGGTTCCGATAACTTCCGTTCCTCAGCTATTCAGGGGATCATGAAGCGCATCAAGGCGAAAGGGATTGAGGTGGTGGTCTTTGAACCCACCATCAAAGCGGACAGCTTCTTCAACTCCCGCGTCATTCGTAAGCTGGATGAATTTAAAGCCATTAGCGACGTGATACTTTGCAACAGAATGGCGAGCGAGTTAAGTGACGTAGCGGATAAAGTCTATACAAGAGATCTTTTTAGAACTGACTGATTTGTAATCATCTTTTAAGAAAAAACGCTGTCCCTACAACCTCTGGGTTGCATTCATTTTTTGCCCCCAGAGAAGCACCTATTGCTGGTTCCGCATGATTAAGCGAGTAACGGAGCTTTAATCGGGCCTTATGAATTACTAAAGTTTTCTATAATTTGGTCGCTTACTGTGTAAGTAGTTCATCCAACCTAACAACACTAATAATAACGTGAGTGTTTAAACCGAATGACAAACCGTTACACGCTTTCTGCAACACCATTGATTACCTCCAATGCGCAGTTGCGCTGGAACATTGATAACACGTCCAAACAGGAGCCCTTAACGCTGACCCATGGCCGCGTTGAAGTTCGCGGCTGGCTACTGGCAGACGGCGAACGTTCTCCACGTCTCGCCATCAAGAACGATTACGCTACCTATAGCTATCCGTTCAATGTCAAACGCCCTGATGTTATAGCTGCCATCCTGCAGGAACCCGCGGATAATCATGCCCGCTTAGGCTGTGGCTTTAGCATAAATGTGCCCTTCTCTTCTCAAATCACCATTGGACTTGAGTCCGATGGTCTGATTACCTGGCTGACGGAGTTGAACTTCTCCCCAGCCTGATAACACCATGTGCCAGCATTTCTGCTGACGCTGGCACAGTATTCCGATAATCGGTTGGATAAAAATGTGAACCTCTATATTGCCGCCATCGTTAAAGATGAATTTGCAGGCCTGCTTGAGTGGATAGCGTATCACCGGGTGTTAGGCGTGAATGGATTTGTAATTGCAGATAATGGCAGTCGTGACGGAAGCCGCGAGTTGCTCGCCTCCCTGGCGCGTCTGGGGATTGTAAAGGTTATCGATCAGCCGGATTTAATTAATCAAAAACCGCAGCTCCCGGCCTATGAGCGCATTTTACGTAGCTGTGACCGCAATATTGATCTGCTCGCCTTTATCGATGCCGATGAATTTTTATTGCCCTTGTCGCCCGATTTGAATGTCGTCGATTTCTTTGCGTCACATTTCAAAGATGAAAGCGTCAGCGCCATTGCCCTGAACTGGGCTATTTTCGGCTCCAGTGGCGAGCTCTTTGCAGAAGATGGCCTGGTGACAGAACGTTTTACCCATCGCGCACCTGTGAAATTTAATGTGCACCACAACGTGAAAAGCGTGGTAAAACCCGAGCGCGTGAACCATTTTCATAACCCACATTTTGCCGATTTGCGCTACGGCCGCTATATCGATGCGCTAGGTAACGATATGGTTTTACACCCAAAACACGGTCCTGGCGTCAGTGCCGAAGTGGTCTGGAACGGCGTGCGGGTTAACCATTACGCGGTCAAATCCCTGGAAGAGTTCCTACTGGGTAAACACCTGCGCGGCAGCGCAGCCTCGGCAAACCGCGTAAAACACAAAGCCTATTTCAAAGCCCACGATCGCAACGACGAGACCTGTCTGCTGGCGGCGGCTCTGGCCCCTAAAGTCAAAGCCGAAATGGCAGCAATACAGGCGCAGCTGGATGCTTTGCCAGCAGAAGAGAGTCCACAGAAAAGCGACTCCTGGCTGGCGACCCGCGTTAAAAAGTTAATCGGCTAATCTACGTCTTTCAAATTTCGACAGGAGTCAGAAGCGGGCCTCCCCCGCTTCCGGGTAGTGAATCCACTCATGCAAAGCGATTACCATTGGCACCCTCTGGCGCTGCCAGATTCTTCTTTATCCCGTGCGGGCTGGTTCCTGATCCAGGGCACCCTGCGTGCCCGTCAGCCGCGGGGTGAAACCCGCCTGCGCTGGCAGTGTCAGGGCATCTGGCATGAGCAGGTTCTCCCCATTCCCCGCCGCGGCACCCTGCAGGAGCTGGTCTGGCTGCCGGTGGGTGCCTGCCAGGTGGGACTGCTCGCCAGCAGCGAAGGGGCGGAATGTGAGCTGAATATTACCCGCTTTGCACAGGTCTCTGCGGGCAATAGCCTCTGGCGCCGTCTGCGCCGGGTGTGGCCTTTTTATCAGCGCCTGAATGCGCAAAAGCGCAAACGCCTGGGACTGTCCTGGCACCTGTGGTTTACCGATTTACAGCAGGCTTACACACTGGTGGGCAAAATCCGCGACGACAGGCCGCTGCACGCCTATGAACACTGGCTGGCGAATTTCGATATCGTGCAGCCCGGTGAACGCCGTCTGATCGATCGCCTGCTGTCCCGCTGGGGCAACCTGCCCCGCGTCTGCCTGCATCTGGTAAACGGCGGTGATGAGGCGGCACGCCAGCGCACGCTGGCCAGTATCGCGGCGCTCTGTTACCCGGCCACGCATATCACCGTGCTGGAGCACCCCTCTGATAGTGTCAGGCCAGAGGGCGAATGGCAGTGGGCCATTCCGCTGGGGGCGGAACTCGCTCCGGCCGCATTAGTGTGGCTGGCGCACCAGCTGCGCCAGACGCCAGAGGCAAAATGGATCTACGGCGATCACGATCTGCTGGATGAAAAAGGTAAGCGCCATTCGCCGGACTTCAAGCCAGACTGGAACGAAACCCTGCTGCACAGCCAGAACTATATCGGCTGGAGTGGACTCTGGCGGGAAGAGGGCACCTTCGCCATCCCGCAGGACGGAGCCGAAAACTACCGCGGCTGGTTGCAGCTGGCCCGGCAGCTTGCGCCGAAGGATATCGCGCACATCCCCGCCCTGCTGATGCACGTCCCGGACACACTCCCGCAGCAGGACGGGTATGAAACGCTGGCAAGTCTGCTGCAAGAGCTGCCCGTCGGGGTGACGCTGGAGTCGGCTCCGCACGGCATATGCCGCTGGCGCTGGCCGCTGCCGAAACAGCTTCCCCGGGTGTCGGTGATCATCCCCACCCGCAACGGACTGGCGCATCTCAGGCCGTGCATTGAGAGCCTGGTGCAGCACACCCGTTACCCGAATATCGAAATCATGGTGATGGATAACCAGAGCGACGATCCCGACACGCTGGCTTATTTTGGCTACATTACCCAGGAGTACGGGGTGCGGGTTATCGCCTGGGATCATCCGTTTAATTACTCAGCGATCAACAATGCGGGCGTGCGTGAGGCCACGGGCGAGCTTATCTGCCTGCTCAATAACGACACAGAGGTGATTAACCCGCAATGGCTGGATGAGATGGTCTCCCACCTGCTGCGCCCGGGCGTCGGCATTGTGGGGGCAAGGCTCTTCTACGGCGATGGCCGGGTCCAGCATGCGGGCGATGCCGTCGGGCCGGGTGGCTGCGCCGATCATTTTCACAGTGGGCTGGCCGCCGATGAACCCGGCTATCAGCGCAGGGCGGTGAGTGCTCAGGAGCTGTCCGCCGTGACGGCGGCCTGTCTGCTCACCCATCGCCAGCTCTTTTTGTCCCTGAACGGCTTAGATGAAGTTAACCTGCCGGTGGCCTTTAATGATGTGGATTACTGTCTGCGGGTCGGCGAGGCAGGCTGGCGGATC
>OGJK01001746.1_pt1 | contig 18915 bp, 15 predicted proteins | sample 1571961 | NCBI WGS metagenome assembly OGJK01 (sample SAMEA2582120, study PRJEB24529) | metagenome | biome: Human gut stool | place: China | collected 2011 | reverse complement strand
CCGCCGTCTGCGGCCGTGTCTGCCCGCAGGAGCATCAGTGCGAGGGCAAGTGCGTCCGCGGCATCAAGGGCGAGGCTGTCGGCATTGGCCGTTTGGAGCGCTTTGTTGCTGACTGGTACCGCAACAATGTCCACACCAAGCCCGTTGCCCCCGCCTCCAACGGCCACAAGGTCGCTGTCATCGGCGCTGGCCCGTCCGGTCTGACCGTTGCGGGCGATCTGGCCAAGCTGGGCTACAAGGTCACCGTCTACGAGGCCCTGCATGTTGCGGGCGGCGTGTTGATGTACGGCATCCCCGAGTTCCGTCTGCCCAAGGACATCGTCCAGCACGAGGTCGAGGGCCTGAAGGAGCTGGGCGTGGACATCGAAACCAATATGGTCATCGGCAAGGTGCTGACCATCGACGAGCTGATGAACGACTACGGCTTTGAGGCCGTCTATGTCGCGTCCGGTGCGGGTCTGCCCCGCTTTATGGGCATCCCCGGCGAGAGCCTGAACGGCGTTTACTCCGCCAACGAGTACCTGACCCGCGTGAACCTGATGAAGGCTTACCGGCCCGATTCCCGCACGCCCATCATGAAGAGCAAGTCTGTCGCCGTTGTCGGCGGCGGCAACGTTGCCATGGACGCCGCCCGCTGCGCCAAGCGTCTGGGTGCCGAGAATGTCTACATCGTCTACCGCCGCGGCATGGCCGAGCTGCCTGCCCGTAAAGAAGAGGTCGAGCACGCCGAGGAGGAGGGCATCGTCTTTAAGACGCTGACGAACCCCACCGAGGTGCTGGGTGACGAGAACGGCTGGGTCAAGGGTATGACCTGCGTGGAGATGGAGCTGGGCGAGCCGGACGCCTCCGGACGCCGCCGCCCCATCGTCAAGGAGGGCAGCGAGTTCGTTCTGGACGTTGACACGATGATCATGGCGCTGGGCACCAGCCCCAACCCGCTGATCCGCTCGACCACGCCGGGTCTGGACGCCGACAAGCACGGCTGCCTGATCACGAACGGCCCTGACGGCCTGACGAGCCGCCCGATGGTCTACGCCGGCGGTGACGCCGTCACCGGCGCCGCCACAGTCATTCTGGCCATGGGTGCCGGTAAAGAGGCCGCCCGCGCGATTGACGCCGCCATCAAGGCAAAGGAACAGTAAAAACTACATTTTAGCCCCCGTGCCGCGAGGTGCGGGGGAATTTTTGTTAGGAAAGGCTTCCCCTGAGGGGGAAGCTGGCCGCGAAGCGGACTGATGAGGGGCGAACTTTGCCATACTATCCCCTGTATGGGTAATCACGGTATCTCCGCCCCTCATCCGTCTGCGGGCGGGGCCGCAGACACCTTCCCCCAAGGGGGAAGGCACTCTCACGAAACAAAGGCCAACACTATGTATCATCCATTCTTCCAATTTGTTCTTCCCCGTCTGGGGCAGGCAGCGCTGGATATTTTGCTGTATCTCAACTTTTTACAGCTGCCTCCGCTGCAGCTTGTGGCCCAGTGGCCGGTGCTGTACTACGGCCTGCCGCTGGTGCTGATGGCGCTGCTGGCCTATATCAGCCGGGACCCGCTGGGCCTTGGCATCGTCTTTGTCGGGCATCTGGTGACCTTTTACTGCATCGGCACCGGCATTGGGCTGGTGCTGCGGCGTGTCGGCGGCACACCGCTGGCCGTTTGGCATATTTTTTGGCTGGGCGGCATAACGCCGTGGCTGCTGACGGCGCTGATTATGTGGTGGGGCAGGCGCAAGGCGCTGCACCTCTGTACGACCCGCTACCGCCTTACGACCCGCAAAGGGCTGCCGGGCGGCAGGCTGCGCATTGTGCAGTTGAGCGATATCCACCCCCGCGCCTGCGCCGCGATGGACCGCACCCGTATCCCCGAGCTGAAGGCGAAAATCGAGGCCTGCCACCCCGACCTGCTGGTGCTGACCGGCGACATTTTTGACGAATTTACCGAGCCGGAGGAGCTGAAAGCCTTCTGCGCCCTGTTCGGTGCGCTGCGCGCGCCTCTGGGCAAATACTATGTGCTGGGCAACCATGACCTGTTCCACCACTGGCGGGAGCCAAGCTTTGGCCGCGCCGAGCTGGAGCGCAGCTTTGCTGCCGCCGGGGTGCGCATTCTCGAGGATACCTCCGTCCTGCTGCCCTGCGGGGTGCGCATCGTGGGGCGCAAGGATTATCTGTACACGAACGGCAGCCGCTTTACGGCGGCGCAGCTTATGCCCGGCGGCCCGGATGACCGCTACACGGTCTGGCTTGACCATGAGCCGCGGGACTTCAAGGCTGCGGCCGCAGCAGGGGCCGATCTGATCCTGAGTGGCCACACCCACGGCGGTCAGGTATGGCCTGCGGGCGCCGTGGGCATGGTTGCCAAAAACGAGCGCAACTACGGAAAAAAGGTCATCAACGACCATTGCACCGCCATTGTCAGCGGCGGCACCGGCACTTGGGGCTACAAATTCCGCACCCAGGGCCGCACAGAGATCGTCTGTGTTGAAATCACTACCGAAAAGGAAATGTAAAAACTATGCAGGAACGCGAACGCCTTGGCAGCCGCCTTGGCTTTATCATGCTGTCCGCCGGGTGCGCCATCGGCTGCGGCAATGTCTGGAAATTCCCTTGGATGTGCGGCCAGAACGGCGGCGGCAGCTTTATGCTGCTCTACATCCTCTGTCTTTTGGTGCTGGGCCTGCCCGTCATGGTCATGGAGTTTGCCGTGGGCCGCGCAGCGCAGGCCAGCCCCATCTATATGTACCAGCGCCTTGAAAAGCCGGGCCAGCGGTGGGGGCTTTTCGGCGTATTCAGCCTCATCGGCAACATTGCGCTGATGGCCTTTTACACCGTTGTCACAGGCTGGATTCTCTACTATTTCGTCAAGTTCCTCACCGGGCAGAACGCCGACTTCGGCTTTGCGCAGATGCTGGCCGACCCGAAGGTGAATGTGACCTACCTGTTTGTCACGGTGGCGGCGTCCTTTGTGATCCTGAGCTTCCACCTGCAGGGCGGGCTGGAGCGGCTGACCAAGGCGATGATGACCGCCCTGCTGGTGCTGATGCTGGTGCTGGCGCTGCACAGCCTGACCTTTTCCGGCGCAGCGGAGGGGCTGCGGTTCTATCTGGTGCCGGACTTCTCCAAGATCAACGGCACGGTCATCGTGGCGGCCATGAATCAGGCGTTCTTCTCCTTGTCGGTCGGCATGGGCGGCATGGCGATCTTCGGCAGCTATATCGGCAAGGACCGCGCGCTGATGGGCGAATCGGTCCATGTCATCCTGCTGGACACCTTTGTCGCGGTGCTGGCCGGCATCATCATCTTCCCGGCCTGCTTCACCTACGGGCTGGAGGTCACCGCCGGGCCGAGTCTGCTGTTTGACACGATGGCCGGCGTATTCAACCACATGGCGGGCGGCCGCTGGTGGGGCACCCTTTTCTTCCTGTTCATGGTGTTTGCCGCGCTCTCCACCGTGCTGGGCGTCTGCGAGAACATCCTTGCCATGATCCGGGAGCTGACCGGCTGGAGCCGCCCCAAGGGCTGCCTTGTCTGCGGTGTCGGCATCTTTCTGCTGGCACTGACCACGGCGCTGGGCTACAGCGTGCTGCACTTTCAGCCGTTTGCGCCGGGCAGCGCGTGGCTGGACTTCTGGGATTTCATCGTCAGCAACAATGTGCTGCCGCTCGGCTCTCTGGTGCTGGCACTCTTCTGCTGCAGCCGCTTTGGCTGGGGCTGGGACCGCTTTGTGGCCGAGGCCAACACCGGCAAGGGCCTCAAGCTCCGGCCATGGATGAAGCCCGTCTTTCAATTTTTTGTCCCCTGCGCCATCGCCTTTATCTATGTGTACGGCATGGTGACCTTTACCTGGCGGTAACACCGCCCAAAAAGCCCCGCCGCCCGATTTCCCGGGTGACGGGGCTTTGCGCTTTATTTTGCCAGCCGGCGGTATTCCATCGGCATCAGGCGAAACTGGTCGTAAAACGCCTTGGCAAATTTGCCCTGGCTCTCATAGCCGACACCAGCCGCTATGTCCTGCACCCGCAGCGTTGTCGTGCGCAGCAGCTCGGCGGCCTTTTCCAGCCTGCGGCGGCGGAAATAGGCAAGATACCCCTCGCCCAGCACATTCTGGCAGTACAGCTTAAAGCCGCTCTCGCTCAGGCCGAAGCCATCGGCCAGCGCCTTGGCCGTATGCCGCACCGAGAGATCGCGCAGCACAAGCGTTTCGGTTTCGCGCACCAGCTCGACCTGCCGCGCGGGGCAGCGGGCGGCCTCGGCATCATCGGGCAGGCGCAGCAGCTCATACAGCAGCCGCACCGCCGTGTAGCGCAGCTCGCCCGGGGTGGCGTACTCGGCATCGCTCCACTGCTCGTCCAGAATGTCGGTGATGGCCTCGCTGACCGGGCAGCAGTGGACGCCGTCTCGGCAGAAGTAGTCCGCAATACCGCCGATCTCAAGGCCCATCACGGTCAAAAAGCTGTCCGCCTGCACGGCGTCCGGGTCGATGAAAAGCTGCAGCCCCTCATACTGGCCGCCCGGCAGGTAGAACGGCTCCGGCGCAGCAAAGCTGACGGCGGCGTGTGCCTCTGTCACGATGGCGTATTCCTCCGGCCCGTCGGGGATGGCCCGCCGCCCGGCGCGGCAGAAGTCAAAGACCAGCAGCCGCGCAGCCTGCACAGGCAGCGGCGCAAGGTGGCTGTCCAGCCGGGTAAAGCTGAGCCAGATTCCCCCGGCCAGCGTATGCAGCCCCTGCGGGGCCGCCTTTTGTTGTGTTTCCATAGTTACATTATAACAAATAATTTAAAATTACGCAAATTGTGCTTTCAAAGCCGTAGTGTTAAAAAGAACAATTATGCTTATATCCAAAGAATTATGCGTTTAGCACACTGCTAAAAAGGCAAAATGTGCGAAATCGGAAAATTGGCATTTTCTGACATTCCGCGTCACAAACATCGTTTTTTAGTCCGTGACCGGCACATCAAGGCCGAACTCCGCCGGGCGGAAGCGCGGGCAGACATTCTCCGATATGCAGATGACCGAGGCCGCCAGCCGGCTGCCGATCTCACAGGCCTGCGCCAGCGTCTTGCCGTAGGTCAGGCCGATGACCGTACCGGCAAAAAAGGCATCGCCCGCGCCGGTCGTGTCGATGACATCGACCTTTTTGGCCGGGACCGTGCCGCACTCGCCGCCGCTGCGGGCGTAGACGGCGCCCTTGTCCCCCATCGTGACCACCATGCAGGGGATGTTGGCGCTGTGTACATTGCCAGCCAGCGTGCGGCACATCCCGTCCGCGTCCAGCGCCTCATAATTGTCTGAGAACATCAACCCGGCCTCCTGCTGGTTGCAGACAAAGCAGTCGATCTGCTGCAAAAAGTCGCGGCGCTCCATCGCAATGCTCATGTTGGACACCGCCGCATAGACCTTTTTGCGGTACTTTTTGGCAAAATGCAGCACCTGCTTGACGGTCTCCTTCTCAAGGTCCAGCTCAATGGCGATGCCGTCACAGTCCGCAAAGATTTCATCGCCCTGCTCCTGCAGCAGCCGGGTCAGCGGTGTGGTGTCGGGCCGCTTGGAGATGGCGGCGCAGACATCGCCGTCATTGTCAAACACGGCCAGCCATGTACCCATGCCGTCCGGCACGCGCCGGATGTACCGGGTGTTGACCTTGTGTCTGGCCAGCTTGTCGATGACATCCTGACCGGAGCCGGTTTCATCCACAAGGCTGACAAAGGTGGGGCGCAGCTCCACATTGGCAATATCCTCGGCCACATTGCGGCAGACGCCGCCGTGTACCTGCTCGACCCGGCCGGCATTACGCCCGCCCGGTATGTAGGTGGACAGCGGATACCCCTTAATATCGACAAAAACAGCGCCGATCACAACAATACCCATGGTAAAGGTCCTCACTTATATGATTTTACCTGTATTTTACCATAAGTCCGACAAATACGCAAACACAGGCCGTCCCGCATTTTGTATCCCAAAAGCCCCCTTGACATCTGTGTGCGCATACGGTTTAATAGGAGCAAACGGAGGTGTTCGCCCATGAAAAATCAAACGCAGAAACGCGCGTTTTATGTATTGACCGGCTGCATTGCCGCGCTGGCGCTCTGCATTGCGGCGGCGCTGGCGCCGCTGTGCCGCACCCCTGCCGCGCAGGATGTCAGCATCCCCGGCACGCGGGGCACCATCTACGCCACGGTGCAGCTGCCGGGCAAGCTGACCCGCAGCAGGGATATGCCGCTGGCCGTGCTTTGCCACGGCTTTACGGGCAGCCGCGCGGGTGACGGCCACTTTGCCCCGCTGGCGCAGGAGCTGGCCGCGCAGGGCATCGCCACGGTGCGGCTGGATTTTCCCGGCTGCGGCGACAGCACCGAGCCGTTCACCGCCTATACGCTTTCCCACATGGCCGATGATGTTGAAAGCGCGATCCTGTACATGCAAAGCATCTACGGCACCGGCCCGACCGCACTGGTCGGCCACAGCATGGGCGGGCGGCTGGCCAGCCTCTACCCGCAGCAAAAGGGCGGCATCGCCGCGCTCGTGCTTTGGAGCCCCGCCAACGGTGCCGGGCTGAACGGCCTTGAATTTTTGAACATTGACGATTTCTCCGCAGTGGAGGCCATGGCCGCCGAGGCCGAGGCCAACGGCAGCGTTACTGCCTGGGGGGTCGAGCTGAGCGCGGCCTATATGGACGAGATGCGCACCTCTGACCCGAACGCCGCCCTGCGGGAAAGCGCCCTGCCCACCCTGCTGACCTACAGCGGCAGCGAGGGCATTTTAAGCAGCACCACTCAGGCCGAAACGATCGCCGCCGTGCAGAGCCTGCCGGACGGTCAGGTCGTGCTGGACCCCTTTGCGGCCGGCAACCACAACTATCTCAGCGATGACCCCGCCACGGCCGCCGCCCTTGACAAGGCCCTGCGGCAGACCACCGTCCGGTTTTTAACACAGTACCTCGGGTAAAGCAGCGTTTGTTAAATCGTACAACCTTGGCCTTGACGCAGTTTTACTGCAGTGCTACAATTATATAGTATGTCTTATAACACAGCAGCTTTCAGAACGAGAGGCCGCCCTATGAAACAACCGCGCAAGCATCTTCTCTGTCTGCTTCTGGCTCTCTGGCTTACCGGCGTGCTGCTGGCAGGCTGTGCCGCAGACACCGCCAACGCAAATGCTGACCTGCCGGTCATCACCGTCGGCTGCGATAACTACCCGCCCTTTACTTATGTAGACTCCGATGGAAAGCCTGTCGGCATTGATGTGGAGCTGGCCGACGAGGCCTTCCGCCGCATGGGCTACCGCCCCGAATTTGTCACGATCAACTGGGCCGAAAAAAACGAGCTGCTTGAAAACGGCGTCATCGACTGCATCTGGGGCTGCTTTTCGATGAACGGCCGCGAGGACGAATACACTTGGGCCGGGCCGTATATGTACAGCCATCAGGTCGTAGCCGTCATGCCGGACAGCGACATTCAGACGCTTGCCGATCTGGCGGGCAAGACGGTGGTCGTGCAGGCCACCACCAAGCCCGAGAGCCTGTTTCTTGATGGCAATGACCCCCGCATCCCCGAGATACGCGCGCTCCACTCGCTGCAGAAGCAGGAGCTGATCTACAGCCACCTTGCCAAGGGCTACGCCGATGCCGCGGCCACGCACGAGATCTCGCTGCTGCAGTATATGGCGGACTACGGCGCCGAGTTCCGCATTCTGGAGGAGCCGCTGGAGGTCGTTGGTTTGGGTGTTGCCTTCTCCCGCAGTGATGACCGCGGCATTGCGCAGGCGCTCTGCGCCACGCTGGAGCAGATGCGCACCGACGGCACCACCCGCAGCATTCTGGCAAGCTACCTTGCGGACCCCGACAAATATCTGGAGGCAGACGGCTATGCAGACTAAACCTCGCCGCACCGTCCCCGGCTTTCGCCCGCTGACCATCGTGATCGGCCTGCTGCTTCTGCTGGTCGTTGGCCTGTATTCGATCCGGACTGACAACTTTGAGGGCGAACAGAATTTTGCCAGCCGCGTGAACTATATAAAGGACCAGTGCTATGACTACGCCAGCCTGTCGCTGGCCGTCGAGTCCAAGAGCCTGCTGCGCATTGCCGAGGCCTGTGAGCAGTGTGCGCGCGATATTCAGACCGGCACCGCTGCGGTTGAGGCGGAGGTGCTGTCCGGCTGTGTGGAAAACCACTACCTGACCGGCGTGGCTGTGCTGGACCGGGACGGCAATGTGGTGCAGTGCTACAGCAAGGAGGGGGCACTGCCGCAGCAGCTGCTGCAGGAGCTGACCACCGCGCCGCTGCTGGATGTGGCCGACCACCCGAAAAAGACCTACTCCGTCCGGCTGGTCTGTGACGATGACTCCTTCCTTGACCTTGCCGCATCGGCCCGGACCGATGCGGACGGCATCGTAGCGGCGTTCTACCACACCCCGACCGACTATGTACACAGCTATAACCTCAACTGCCAGCATCTTTTGGCGGGCTTTACGACCCCCGGCGACGGCACCCTTGCCGTGGTCAGCGGCGATTCGATCATCGCCTCCAACGACACAAGCCTGCTCGGGCTTGCCCCCGATGCTGTGCTGCCTCTGCGGCTTCTTCGTGAGCACGGCCGCTTTAACCGGATGGTCTATGTGCGGGATTCCAACACACACTTCCGGGGATATTTCGGCTATACCACGCAGGGGCGCGACTTCTATGTCTACGCCTACCTGCCCGAGGGCACGATCTACACCACGACCGTCAAAAACCTGATGTTTACCTCGGTGGCTTATCTGCTCATCGTGCTGATGATCGAGCTGGTGCGCCACCGCACACTGCAGAACTATCAGGAGGAAAAAGCCCGGCAGGAGCACGCCTATCAGGCCTCGCTCGAGCAGGCCGCCCACCGGGCCGAGGCCGCCAACATCGCCAAGACCGAGTTTCTGCAGCGGATGAGCCATGACATCCGCACCCCCATCAACGGCATACGCGGCATGATCGAGATCGGCAACCACTACAGCACCGACATGGCCAAGCAGGCCGAATGCCGTGAAAAGATCTGGGAGGCCTCCGGCCTGCTGCTTGAGCTGGTCAATGAGGTACTGGACATGGGCAAGCTGGAGTCCGGCGAGGTCGTGCTGGAGCACCGCCCCTTCAATATGGTCACGCTGCTGACCGGCCTGTGCGATGTGCTGGAAAAGCCGGCTGCCGAGCGCGGCATCACCATCCGCTGCGAGGACATCACGCTGCCCCACCCCGATCTTATCGGCAGCCCGCTGCATGTAAAGCGGCTTGTGATGAACATCATCTCCAACGCCATCAAGTACAATACGGACAACGGCAGCATCACCCTGACCCTGCATGAGCTGCGCAGCGAGGGCGAGAAAGCATGGATTCGCTTTACCTGCGCCGATACCGGCATCGGCATGAGTGAGGAATACCAGAAGCATCTGTTTGAGCCGTTCACGCAGGAGCTGCTGGACGCCCGCTCCACCTACGCCGGCACAGGGCTGGGCATGCCGATTGCCAAGGGCCTTATTGATGCAATGGGCGGCACCATCGACTTCACCAGCCGTCAGGGCGAGGGCACGACCTTCTATATCACGCTGCCCTTTGAGGTTGACCGCGCAGCGGCGCCGCAGCCGCTGCCCGGCGCACCGGCCGACCTTTCGACGCTGCAGGGCAAGCATATCCTGCTGGCCGAGGACAACGACCTGAACCTTGAGATCGCCGAGTTCCTGCTGCAAAACGCCGGTCTACGCACGACCGCCGCCCGCAACGGGCAGGAGGCGGTAACGCTTTTTGCCGCGTCCGCCCCCGGCACCTTCGATGCCATTTTGATGGATGTCATGATGCCGCAGCTGGACGGCATCGAGGCGACCCGCGCCATCCGCGCCCTTGACCGCCCCGATGCCGCAGCGATCCCCATTTTTGCGATGACGGCCAACGCCTTTACCGAGGACCGCCGCCGCGCCTATGAGTCCGGCATGAATGAGCATCTGACCAAGCCGCTCGAGCCGGACACCCTCCTGCGCACCCTTGCAAAATACCTGCAGCGGTGACCCGCCTGCAGCACCAAGGCCCTCCCCGGGTGGGGAGGGCCTTTTTCATCGGTTCTGCCGGCGGAAGGCGCTTGGCGACATGCCCAACGACTTCAAAAATACGCGGTTGAAGCTGCGGATCGTGCCAAAGCCGCATTGCTCCGCCACCTGGGTGACCGGGATGCTGCTGCCCTGCAGCAGCATGGCCGCATGGCTGACCCGGTACTGGTTTACAAAATCCTGAAAGCCCGTGTGCAGCCGCTGGTTGAAATATGCCGACAGATAGGTATAATTATAACCAAGGTCGCGCGCCATCTGCTCCAGCGTCAGGCTGCCGGTATAGTTCTGCTGCACATAGTTGATGATGCGGGCCGACAGGTGGGCGTCCGCATCCTGCTGGGGGCGCGGGCGCAGGGGGCACTGCTCCAGCGCAGCACCGCAGATCATGTACAGCCCCGCGAGCTTTTTGCACCGGTTGTTGCCCTGCCAAAGCAGCTCCATCAGGGGCGCAGCCTCGATGCGGAACACCGGGTTTGCAAAGGCCCGCTGCCCCAGCTGGGCCGAAAATTCCGGCACCCAATCGTCAGAAAATATCCACAGCACACTTTGGGAGGCCCCGTTTGTGTGGTAGCTGTGTATCTGGTCCGGCAGCACCAGCAGGGCCTCGCCGGGGTGGATCTCAAAGGTATCCGTCTCCAGCGTACAGGACAGCGTCCCGGCCTGCACGGTCAAAAATTCATAGCTGTGGTGCAGATGCGCGGGGAAACTGAAATTGTGGTCACGCTGGCAGTAGAGATACCCCCGCCGGTCCGAGCGCTCGGCCTCGTAGATCAGCATTGTACGCACTCCTTTTCGACGCAAAATCCAAACTTATGTCTATTATTTTATACACTCTTTCTTGCCAGTGCAAGGGGGTAACAGGTAAAATAGTCTTAAAAAGGAATTCTGTTTCCAAGAAGGAGCAACCGCTATGTATTACATCGGCATTGATCTGGGCACCTCCGCCGTCAAGCTGCTGCTGATGGACGAGACCGGCCGGATCGACAACATTGTCAGCCGTGAGTACGGTATCGCGTTCCCCCACCCCGGCTGGAGCGAGCAGGAGCCTGCCGATTGGTGGGACGCTGTCTGTGACGGTATCCCCGCGCTGCTGCGGGGCTTCGACGCCTCTCTGGTCAGGGGCATCGGCGCAGGCGGCCAGATGCACGGCCTTGTCGTGCTGGATAAGGCCGACAGGGTCATCCGCCCCTGCATCCTGTGGAATGACGGCCGCACCCAGAAGCAGGTCGATTACCTGAACAACGAGATCGGCAAGGATAAGCTGAGCCGTTACACCGCCAACATCGCGTTTGCCGGCTTCACCGCACCCAAGCTGCTCTGGCTGCGCGACAACGAGCCGGAGAACTTCGCCCGCATCGAGAAGATCATGCTGCCGAAGGACTATATCAACTACAGGCTGACCGGTGTCCACTGCACCGACTACTCCGATGCCTCCGGCATGCTGCTGCTCGATGTCGAGCATAAATGCTGGAGCCGCGAGATGCTGGACCTCTGCGGCGTGCGCGAGGCGCAGCTGCCCAAGCTGTTTGAGAGCTGGCAGCCTGTCGGCACCCTGACCGCCGAGGCCGCCGCTATGCTCGGTCTGCCGGCCGATGTCATCGTCTGCGCCGGCGCGGGTGACAACGCCGCTGCGGCAGTCGGCTGCGGCGCGGTGGGCGGCGGCAGGTGCAATATCTCGCTGGGCACCTCCGGCACCGTCTTTATCACAAGCGACACCTTCGGCGTTGACAGCCACAACGCCCTGCACAGCTTTGCCCACGCGGACGGCGGCTACCACCTGATGGGCTGCATCCTCTCCGCCGCAAGCTGCAACAAGTGGTGGAATGAGGAGGTCCTGCACACGCAGGACTTTGCCGCCGAGCAGGCCCCCATCACCCCCGACAAGCTGGGCGCGAATGATGTCTACTTCCTGCCCTACCTGATGGGCGAGCGCAGCCCCCACAACGACCCCGCCGCCCGCGGCGCCTTCCTCGGCCTGCGGATGGACACCCCGCGCGCCGCCCTGACGCAGGCCGTGCTGGAGGGCGTGGCCTTTGCGATCCGCGACTGTGTTGAGATCGCCCGCGCGCAGGGCGTTGAGATCGCCGCCAGCACCCTCTGCGGCGGCGGTGCCAAAAGCCCGCTCTGGCGCGAAATTCTGGCCAATGTGCTGGGCATCCCCCTGACGCTGCCCCAAACCGAGCAAGGCCCCGGCTACGGCGGCGCCATGCTGGCAGCCGTTGCCTGCGGGGCGTATCCCAGCGTGCAGGCCTGTGCCGATGCACTGGTACACGCCAAAAGCACGACCGAGCCTGACCCCGCAATCGTAGAAAAATACAACGCGCGCTATGCCCTGTGGCATACGCTTTATCCCGCACTGAAGGCGTCCTACGCCGCAATGGAGGCACTGCAATGAAGATCTATTCGGTAAATGACCCGGAATTCAAGCCCTACGGCCGTGTTGTGACCGGTCTGGAGACCGCCAAGGCCGAGATTCTGGCCGCGCTGGCTTCCACCCCGCTGCCCGCCGCAACGGATTATGTCCCAGAGGACGAGCGCCTGCAGGAGCTGCCCGCCGCCGTGGAGGTGTCGGAGCATCTGTTCGGCGGCATGCCCTGCCAGCTGGGCTGGTGCAACGGCCACAACACCGCGCTCAACTGTCTGGAATATCACCGCGACAGCGAATTCAACCTCGGCACCGAGGATTTCATCCTGCTGCTGGCCCGGATGGAGGACATGGAGGACGGCAAGCTTGACACCGCCAAGGTCAAAGCCTTCCGCGCCCCGGCCGGCACGCTGGTCGAGGTCTACGCCACGACACTGCACTACGCGCCCTGCCATGTCGATGCCGACAAGGGCTTCCGCGTGCTGGTCGCACTGCCCAAGGGCACAAACACCGCCAAGCCGGACATGCAGAACAACGGCGGCGATGACCCGCTGCTGTGGGCCTGCAACAAGTGGCTGCTTGCCCACGCCGAAAGCACCGAGGCCAAAGCCGGGGCCTATGTCGGGCTGGTCGGGGAGAATATCCACATCTGATTCCTGCCGCACCGCAGGGGCCGGAGATGTCCGGCCCTGTACATACAAACCGCAACCCATTCACGGGCAGCAAACGCAATGTTGCGGGGCGGGCATGCCCGCCCCCTACAGAGCATCACATAAAAGGGAGGAAACCACCATGAAATCCACCAACATTCCTGAGGTCAAGCTCGGCATTATCGCCGTCAGCCGTGACTGCTTTCCTATCGCACTGAGCGAAAAGCGCCGCGCCGCCATTGCGGCCGCCTGCCAGACCAAGGGCGTTGCCCTCTACGAGTGCAAGACCACCGTGGAAAACGAGCATGACATGCAGAAGGCCGTTGCCGAGGTGACCGAGGCCGGCTGCAACGCGCTGACCGTCTTTTTGGGCAACTTCGGCCCCGAGACCCCCGAAACCCTGATTGCCAAGTTCTTCGACGGCCCCTGCATGTTCGTGGCCGCCGCCGAGGGTGACGGCGATATGATCAACGGCCGCGGCGATGCCTACTGCGGTATGCTGAACTGCTCCTACAACCTCGGTATGCGCCACCTCAAGGGCTATATCCCCGAGTATCCTGTCGGCACCGCCGAGGAGATCGCCGACAAGATGGCCGAGTTCGTCCCCATCGCCCGCACCATTCTGGGCGTCCGCGACCTGAAGATCATCACCTTCGGCCCCCGCCCGCAGGACTTCTTTGCCTGCAACGCCCCCATCAAGGGCCTGTATGAGCTGGGTGTTGAGATTGAGGAGAACTCTGAGCTGGACCTGCTTGTCTCCTACAAAGAGCATGCGGGCGACCCCCGCATCGAGGAGGTCTGCAAGGACATGGCCGCCGAGATGGGCGAGGGCCATTACTACCCCGACCTGCTGGCCCGTATGGCGCAGTTTGAGCTGACCCTGCTCGACTGGGCCGAGAACCACAAGGGCAGCAAAAAGTATGTTGCCTTTGCCGACAAGTGCTGGCCCGCCTTCCCCTCTCAGTTCGGCTTTGAGCCCTGCTATGTCAACTCCCGCCTTGCCAGCCGCGGCATCCCCGTCTCCTGCGAGGTCGATATCTACGGCGCTCTGTCCGAGTACATCGGCATGTGCGCTTCCGGTGATACCGTTACCCTGCTGGACATCAACAACAGCGTGCCCCAGTACATTTACGATGAGGACATCGCAGGCAAGTTTGATTACAGCCTGACCGATACCTTCATGGGCTTCCACTGCGGCAACACCCCGGCCTGCAAGATGTGCAACGACCGTGCCGTTAAGTATCAGCTCATCCAGCACCGTCTGCTGGAGCCGGCCGGCAGCGATCCCGACTTCACCCGCGGCACCCTGGAAGGCGACATTGCACCTTCTGACATCACCTTCTACCGTCTGCAGTGCGACAGCGAGGGCAACCTGCGCTCCTACATTGCAGAGGGCGAGATCCTGCCTGTTGCTACCCGCTCCTTCGGCGGCATTGCAATCTTCGGCATCCATGAGATGGGCCGTTTCTACCGCCATGTTCTGGTTCAGAAGCGTTACCCGCACCACGGTGCCGTTGCATTCGGCCATTACGGCAAGATTCTGTTTGAGGTCCTCAAGTTCCTGGGCATTCAGGACATCGCTTACAACCAGCCCAAGAGCCTGCCGTACCCGACCGAGAATCCGTTTGCCTGATCTGGCATAAAAAGCTGAACCAAAATCCAGCAACAAGAACGGAATCCACTATTTTGTTTCGGTAACAGTCACGATACTGTTAAGCGTAGGGAAGAACCGTAAGAAAACAAAAATCTAGGGAGGAACATTATGCTGAATCCGTCCGAACTGAAAAAGATCGACGCCTATTGGCGTGCCAGCAACTACCTGGCAGCAGGCCAGCTGTACCTGCTCGATAACCCCATGCTGCGCCGTCCGCTGACCCGTGACGACGTGAAGAAGAAGATCGTTGGCCACTGGGGTACCGTGCCTGGCCAGAACTTCGTTTATGTTCACCTGAACCGTGTCATCAAGAAGTATGACCAGGATATGATCCTGATCTCCGGCCCGGGCCACGGAGGAAACTTCTTTGTTGCCAACGCTTACCTGGATGGCACCTACTCTGAAGTTTACCCCAACATCAGCCGTGATGAAGAGGGCATGAAGAAGCTGTTCAAGCAGTTCTCCTTCCCCGGCGGCATCTCCAGCCACGTTGCACCCGAAACTCCGGGCTCCATCAACGAAGGCGGCGAGCTGGGCTACTCCATCGCACACGCATTTGGCGCTGTGTTCGATAACCCGGATCTGATCTGCGCAGTTACCGTTGGCGACGGCGAAGCTGAGACCGGCCCCCTGGCCACCAGCTGGCAGTCCAACAAGTTCCTGAACCCCGTGGGTGACGGCGCTGTTCTGCCCATCCTGCACCTGAATGGCTACAAGATCTCCAACCCCACCATCTTTGGCCGTATGACCCATGAAGAGATGGAGAGCTTCTTCCGTGGCTGCTCCTGGAAGCCGTACTTCGTTGAAGGCGACGACCCGATGACCATGCACGAGAAGATGGCTGAGACCCTGGATACCGTCATCGAAGAGATCCACGACATCCAGAAGCGCGCCCGTGCTGGTGAGGATATGGGCCATATCCAGTGGCCTATGATCGTTCTGCGCACCCCGAAGGGCTGGACTGGCCCGAAGGTAGTGGACGGCAAGCCCATCGAGGGCACCTTCCGTGCACACCAGGTGCCCATCGACATCACTGTCGGCACCCCGAACCAGGAAGAGCACCTGAAGCAGATCGAAGAATGGCTGCACAGCTACCATGCTGAGGAACTGTTCGATGAGAACGGCACCCTGATCCCCGAACTGCAGGAACTGGCTCCCACCGGCGACCGCCGTCTGGCTGCCAACCCGCACGCAAACGGCGGCAAGCTGCTGCGCGACCTGCGTACCCCCGATTTCAAGCAGTATGCAGTGGATATCCCGTTCCCCGGCTCTGTCGAGAAGCAGGATATGATCGAGCTGGGCGGTTACATCCGCGACGTGCTCAAGCTGAATGCTGATGCTAAAAACTTCCGCATCTTTGGACCTGACGAGACCATGTCCAACCGTCTGTACAAGTGCTTCGAAGCTACCCAGCGTGATTGGAACTCCACCATCATCCCGGGCGATGAATTCCTGGCACACGACGGCCGCATCATGGACTCCATGCTGTCCGAGCATATGTGCGAAGGCTGGCTGGAAGGCTACCTGCTGACCGGTCGTCACGGCTTCTTTGCTTCCTACGAGAGCTTCATCCGCGTGGTGGACTCCATGGTTGCACAGCATGCTAAGTGGCTGAAGGTTTGCAGCCAGCTGCCCTGGCGCCAGAGCATTGCTTCCCTGAACCTGATCCTGACCTCCAACGTATGGCAGCAGGATCACAATGGCTTCACCCATCAGGATCCCGGCTTCCTGGATCACATCGCCAACAAGAAGGCAGACGTTGTCCGCCTGTACCTGCCGCCGGATACCAACTGCCTGCTGAGCTGCTTCGACCACTGTGTCCGCAGCCGTGACTATGTCAACGTACTGGTCACCTCCAAGCATCCGCGTCCCCAGTGGCTGACCATGGAGCAGGCTGTTAAGCACTGCACCCAGGGCGTTGGCATCTGGGATTGGGCTTCCAGCGATGCAGGCGAAGAGCCGGATGTCGTCATGGCCTGCTGCGGCGATACCCCGACCCTGGAAACTCTGGCTGCTGTCACCATCCTGCGCGACGCAATGCCCGAACTGAAGATCCGCGTTGTCAACGTTGTTGACCTGATGAAGCTCGAGCCCAACACCAAGCATCCTCATGGCCTGTCTGACGCTGATTACGATGCTCTGTTCACCAAGGATAAGCCGATCATCTTCGCATTCCATGGTTACCCGACCCTGATCCATGAGCTGACCTACGAGCGTACCAACCGCAACCTGTCTGTCCATGGCTACCAGGAGGAAGGCACCATCACCACGCCGTTCGATATGCGCGTGCAGAACGAGATCGACCGCTTCCACCTGGTTAAGGATGTCCTGCAGCACCTGCCGCAGCTGGGCAACAAGGGCGCTTATCTGATCCAGCAGATGAACGACAAGCTGGTTGCTCATAAGAACTACATCCACGAAGTTGGCCAGGATCTGCCTGAGATCATCGACTGGAAGTGGCATCTGCCTGAGAACAAGTAATTTGTTCTGAACCCTTTGTTTACTAACCCCAAACCCTGAAAATATGCCGCCCGCCGCAGCCCCCGCAAGGGGACTGCGGTGGGTGGTTTTTTGTGCGCTGATATTTTCTTCTCTTGTGCGGGCTGCTGTGCATGCTGGCCCGGCAAAATAAAAACACCCCCGCTCAGGTGCGGCACTGCTTTGCAGCAGGCCATGCGCCGGGGCGGGGGTGTTATTCGTTACAACAAATCAAGCCTTAAGCGGCTTGTGCACAGAACTTGCAGCAGAAATTACAGCTGCGGGCCGGCAGAGACCAGAGCCTTGCCGTGCTCGTTGCCTTCGTACTTGGCGAAGTTCTTGATGAAGCGGCCTGCCAGGTCCTCAGCCTTCTTGTTCCACTCAGCAGCATCTGCATAGGTGTCACGAGGATCGAGGATAGCGGGATCAACGCCGGGCAGAGAAGTGGGAACCTCGAAATACGTGACTGTTTTACGAGAAGTAGTAGAAACAACAAAAAAATAAAAAATGGCGAATATAGCTTTAATAACTGGCATAACCGGCCAGGACGGTTCTTTTTTGGCCGAATTTTTACTGGAAAAGGGGTACGAGGTACACGGGATCATCCGTCGTTCCTCGTCTTTTAACACGGCTCGCATCGAGCATCTTTACCTGGACGAGTGGGTACGGGACATGAAGAACAAGAAGTTGATAGACCTTCATTACGGGGACATGACGGACTCGAGCTCGCTGGTGCGAATTTTGCAACAGGTGAGGCCGACGGAAATCTATAACCTGGCGGCACAGAGTCACGTGAAAGTGTCTTTCGATTGCCCCGAGTACACGGCGGAGGCCGACGCGGTGGGAACGCTTCGCCTGCTGGAAGCCGTTCGTATCCTGGGCATGGAAAAGGAGTGCCGGATTTACCAGGCTTCCACCTCGGAATTGTTCGGGCTGGTGCAGGAAGTTCCCCAGAAAGAGACCACTCCCTTTTACCCCCGTTCCCCTTACGGGGTGGCCAAGCAATACGGTTTCTGGATCACGAAAAATTACCGGGAGAGTTACGGGATGTTCGCCGTGAACGGGATCTTGTTCAATCACGAGAGCGAGAGACGGGGAGAGACGTTCGTGACCCGGAAGATCACCATCGCTGCGGCTCGAATCGTGCAGGGATACCAGGACAAGTTGTACCTGGGGAACCTTGACGCGCTCCGGGACTGGGGGTACGCGAGGGATTACGTGGAGTGCATGTGGTTGATCCTGCAACACGACACGCCGGAAGATTTCGTGATCGCCACGGGGGAGTACCACACCGTGCGGGAATTCACCACGTTGGCCTTCAAGGAGGTGGGGATAGAGCTTCGCTGGGAAGGCGAGGGGGTGGACGAGAAGGGAATCGACGTGGCCACGGGCAAGGGGCTGGTGGAAGTTGATCCCAAGTATTTCCGCCCGGCGGAGGTGGAGCAGTTGCTGGGAGATCCCACGAAAGCGAGGACGTTACTGGGATGGAATCCCAGCAAGACCTCGTTTGAAGATCTGGTCAAGATAATGGTGGAACACGACATGAAATTCGTGAAGAAAATTCATCTAAAGGCTCAAATGTGATGGATAAAGAGAGTAAAATATACGTGGCCGGGCACCGGGGACTGGTGGGGTCGGCCATCTGGAACAACTTGAAGTTCAGATATTCCGGGTACAGCCCCTCACCGGCGATTTTCACCGCTGAGTCGTAGAC
>OGJK01001736.1_pt1 | contig 18963 bp, 18 predicted proteins | sample 1571961 | NCBI WGS metagenome assembly OGJK01 (sample SAMEA2582120, study PRJEB24529) | metagenome | biome: Human gut stool | place: China | collected 2011 | reverse complement strand
GATGCGTTAAAGGATGCATTCCCGGCTCTCTCCAGTGAGATTTCATCCACCTATGAGACGGTGTCCCATGTAAATAATTTCTTTGGAATGAATATTTCAGCGCAAACCCTTACACAAGCTAAAGCGCTCTATGAGAAAGGCCAATATGACCAAGCCAAACCAGCTTTTAAAAAATTTGTCAAATCACAGCCTAACAACGGAAGTTATAATCTGTGGTATGGTGTGTGTTGTTTAAACACAGGGGAAGCGGAAGAAGCTATCAAGTATTTAGAAACAGCCGTAAAACGTCGGGCTGCCGGTGGGCAGCTTTATTTGGCACAGGCCTATAATGCCACCTACCGATTTGAAGATGCAGTCAACACTTTCGAAGAATATATTGCCGAACTGACCAAAAGAAGACGCCCTACAGCCGAAGCGGAAAAACTGTTGGAAAAAAGTAAAGCAAACCTCCGTATGCTAAAAGGCGTAGAGGAAGTCTGCTTCATTGACAGTTTTGTGGTAGACAAAAAAGATTTTCTCAAAGCATACAAAATCAGCCCTGAATCCGGCAAACTTTTTATGTATGACACCTACTTTAAAAACTCCAATGGCAAGGGTGGCACTGTGTACGAAACAGAATTGGGAAATAAAATCTATTATAGCGAGTTGCAGAAAGACAGCACACTCAACATCCTATCACGCAACAAGATGATGGATGAATGGGGCAAAGGCAACATGCTTCCCGGCAGTATCAATGAATCAATGAATGCCAACTATCCTTATGTGTTGGCAGACGGCATCACTATTTATTATGCCGCAGACGGTCCTGCATCTATGGGAAACTATGATATTTTTGTAACGCGCTATAACATGAATACAGACACCTATCTGGCTCCGGAGAATGTAGGCATGCCTTTCAACTCCCCCTACAACGATTATATGTATGTTATAGACGAATTCAATAACTTAGGCTGGTTTGCATCAGACCGTTATCAGCCGGAGGATAAAGTCTGCATATATGTATTCATTCCGGCATCATCCAAACAGGTATACAACTATGAAAACATGGATAAAGGCAAATTGATAAAACTTGCCCAACTTCATTCCATTAAGGATACATGGACAGATGAGAACTTAGTGGCTGATGCCCAAAGCCGGTTGCAAAAAGTGATGCAGGAAAAGAATTTGTGATTGATGACCAACATATCTATCACTATGCGACCGATTTCCGTTCTCCACAGGCAAAAGCACAATTCAAAAAATATCTTCAATTGAAAGAAAGCTATCATCAGCAACAGAGTAAACTGGAAAATATACGTACCCAATATTCTCGTGCCAATCAAAACGAAAAAGCCCAAATGGCTCCAGCTATACTTGACTTGGAAAAACGTGTACAACAATTGGCCACGGAAATAGATCAATCTGTTATCCAAGTGCGTAAATTAGAAAAACAAACCATTAAATAGAAAAACTATGGACATCTTCATTATCATAGTATTAGTCGTAGCAGCAGTTATACTGTTCTTAGTGGAATTATTCATAGTACCGGGTATCAGCATCGCCGGTTTTCTGGCAGGCGGTTGCATCATTTATGCCAATTATTATGCATTTACCAATATAGGAACAACAGCAGGCTTCATCACACTTGCCGTATCTGCCATAGCCTGTGTTGGCTCGCTGATATGGTTTATGCGTTCCAAAACTTTAGACAAGATAGCCTTGAAAAAGAATATTACTTCAAAGATAGACCGAAGCGCCGAAGAAAAAGTTAAAATAGGCGACACAGGTGTTACAACGACCCGCCTTGCTCTTATCGGATATGCTGAAATAAACGGCGATATCGTAGAAGTCAAATCCACAGATGGTTTTCTGAATGAGAAAACTCCTATTATAGTAAACCGCATTACAGACGGAGTAATACTTGTGGAGAAGAAAAAGTAAATCATAAATCACCAATAATTAATTAAATAATAAGTAATCACTAATAACTAAAATCATGGATCCAAGCACAATGTATCTCACTGCCTTCATTATTGTAGGTGGTATTATTTTTCTGGTACTGTTTTTCCATTACGTACCGTTTTTCCTATGGTTATCCGCTAAAGTTTCGGGGGTAAACATATCACTGGTCCAACTATTTCTGATGCGTATCCGTAATGTACCGCCTTACATCATTGTGCCGGGCTTGATTGAAGCACATAAAGCCGGTCTAAGCAACATCACACGTGACGAATTAGAAGCACACTACCTTGCAGGAGGTCACGTTGAGAAAGTGGTGCATGCTTTGGTATCCGCTTCCAAAGCCAACATTGAATTGCCTTTCCAAATGGCTACTGCCATTGACCTTGCCGGACGTGATGTGTTCGAAGCAGTTCAAATGTCTGTAAACCCCAAAGTTATTGACACCCCACCTGTTACGGCTGTAGCAAAAGATGGAATTCAGCTGATTGCCAAAGCTCGTGTAACTGTACGTGCCAATATCCGGCAATTGGTGGGTGGTGCCGGAGAAGATACTATTTTAGCTCGTGTTGGCGAAGGTATCGTATCATCTATCGGTTCTTCCGAAAATCATAAGTCAGTACTCGAAAATCCGGATTCTATCTCCAAACTCGTGCTTCGCAAGGGATTGGATGCAGGAACGGCTTTCGAAATCCTGTCTATCGATATTGCGGATATTGACATAGGTAAGAACATCGGCGCCGCTTTGCAGATTGATCAGGCTAATGCGGACAAGAATATTGCGCAGGCAAAAGCAGAGGAACGCCGTGCAATGGCAGTCGCTTCCGAACAGGAAATGAAAGCCAAAGCGCAGGAAGCTCGTGCGAAAGTAATAGAAGCAGAAGCAGAAGTACCGAAAGCTATGGCAGAAGCCTTCCGTAGCGGAAATCTGGGTATCATGGATTATTACCGGATGAAAAATATCGAAGCAGATACTTCCATGCGTGAAAATATTGCCAAACCGGTAACAGGAAACACCGGTAATCAGCCGTTGAGCAAATAATTTATTATAAACGCCGGAACCCGGTTTCAATTCTGTTCCAAGATGTATGCTCTTTTTTCTGCGGAAAAAGAAAGATACCTCTTCCGAACTTAAATCCGGTTCCGGCGTTTGTATTTATAGATACAGTCTTATTGTAAAACTAAAACCTTTCAATAACATGAAAAAGTACTTTCCATCCTCTGAATTGATTATCAACGAAGACGGCTCTGTATTCCATCTTCACGTAAAACCTGAATGGTTGGCAGACAAAGTTATCCTGGTTGGTGATCCCGGACGTGTGGCACTCGTAGCTTCTCATTTCGAAAACAAAGAATGCGAAGTGGAAAGCCGCGAATTCAAGACAATCACGGGCACATATAAAGGTAAACGAATTACTGTCGTTTCTACCGGAATCGGTTGCGATAATATCGATATCGTAATGAACGAACTGGATGCATTAGCCAATATCGACTTCGAGACACGAGAAGAAAAAGAACAGTTCCGGCAGTTAGAGTTAGTACGTATCGGTACGTGCGGCGGTTTACAGCCAAATACACCGGTGGGAACATTCGTATGTTCGCAGAAGTCTATTGGTTTCGACGGATTATTGAATTTCTATGCCGGACGCAATGCTGTATGCGACTTGGCTTTCGAACGTGCTTTCCTCAACCACATGGGGTGGTCGGGAAATATGTGTGCTCCTGCGCCCTATGTTATTGATGCCAGCGAAGAATTAATTGACCGGGTTGCGAAGGATGATATGGTACGTGGCGTGACAATTGCCGCCGGAGGTTTCTTCGGTCCGCAGGGACGTGAGCTCCGTATTCCGTTAGCAGATCCGAAACAGAATGATAAGATTGAAGCGTTTGAATACAAAGGTTTCAAGATAACCAATTTCGAGATGGAGAGTTCCGCTTTGGCAGGACTTAGCCGGTTAATGGGACACAAGGCCATGACTGTCTGCATGGTAATAGCCAACCGCCTTATCAAAGAGGCGAATACCGGATATAAAAATACGATTGATACGTTGATTCAAACGGTGCTCGACAGAATATAAAAAAACAACAAGATAATAACCACTTAATAAGAAATGGCTTGAATTATACATTGTGATATATATTCAAGCCATTCTTCTTCACTTATTGATTCACTTATATAATTTCCGACTGTTTACCGATTCGCTCCTTTCTTTAATCAATAACCAATCGTAAATCTCTCTTGATGATGTTGCGGATGTTCCAGTTCATCAATCATGGCGGCCGCATAATCCTCTACAGAAATATGGCTGTTCCCCACAATGTCCACAATCATGTCATCCTTTCCCAGACGATAACGTCCCGTACGTACTCCCGGTCGCATATCCGCTGCCGGAGAGAAAAACACCCAGTCCACTTCTTTCTCTTTCGTCAGGAACTTCAGATAAAACTCTCCCAAAGCTTTTACTCCGGGCAAAAGATTCTCGGGTACTTCACCGGAATCCATTAATCGCAAGCCGGGCGCAATAAACAATGAACCTGCACCGCCTACCATAAGAAAACGGTTGACTCCTGCTTTCTTCACTCCGTCAATAATAGTCAGATAGACTTTAATTGTCTCATCATATATATCGGGATTATTCCATCCCGGATTAAACGCACTGATAACGGCATCCGCCCCTTTACAAACTTCGTATACTTCTTCAAGAGAAGACACATCCGCCTTCGTCACTTTCAGACTCTCATTTTCTATCTTTATCTTTTCAGGGTGCCGAACCACGGCTGTCACTTCAAAGCCACGGTTCAAAGTCTCATTCAAAAGAGCTGAGCCAACAAAACCACTCGCTCCGATGAGTACAACCTTCTTTACTTCCTTCATATTCCAACAAAATTAGAGTGTTATTATTATCTTAATAACACTACAATTTCCGGAATGTTGATTCCCTTTCAGAAAATTAATCAACCAATATAGGATTCTATCGTTTCTCTCAGTTTTTCCACGGAATAAGGTTTCGATATGACAGCGTTGCATCCTGCCTGAATAGCCTGCTGCTCTGTATAAAATGCATAAGCCATTACAGCGATAATGGGTACCGCAAAAGACATAGTACAAATCTTTTCCATAGCCTGAATGCCGTCCATTACAGGCATACGAATATCCATTAATATCAAGTCGGGCTTTTCACGGATAAAGAATCTCGTGACTCATATTTGCTAGAAAAACAGACTTTAGCTTATCGGCGTCTTCTGCCACCGTTTCGTCTCAATCAATTCCCTCGAGCGACAAATCCGATCACTGATATCATGAATCAGGGCCAGCACTTTATTCCCTTCAAAAGGAGCGATACTCATGGATATTGTGAATAAACAAATCATATACTTCCTTGGAATAGTTACGTTCACAGTATATGCCAGAAGTTTATCCGGATGTGTTTCATCATTTCCTTTATAAGAGAGAAAATGGTCTTCGAGCCAAATAACTTCCTTATGTTCTCCGATACAACGAACCCGTATCTGTGAAGTCTTTGATTCCGAGGTAAGCATTGCTGCAAAAGACTTTTGGCAAGCATCCATATCATCAGGATGAGCAAACCGATAGAAGTCATTAATATCCTTAAAAACAATTCCGGTTTCTTTTAATCCAAGTGTACGAAAATAATCATCCGTAAAACTGCATTTTCCCGTAAGGATATCATATTCCCACAAAATTATTTGATGCGCAGCAAGTACAGAAAGTATCTTTTGCAAATTTTCTCTTACGATCTCACCATTTTCATTTAGTGAATATAAATTTGTACTGACTCCATAGTCATGGTTATTTGTTTTGCATATTTTGTTGTGTACACTGCTGAACGCTGACAAATATGAACAAATAAAGTACAACTTGTCCCTAATCTTCTGTTTTTTACATAGAAACCCTTATCTTTGCCCATTCAAAAAGAAAATATAATGAACCAAGATACTATTTGTGCCATCGCTACTGCCCAGGGAGGAGCTATCGGAAGCATCCGTGTTTCCGGTCCGGAAGCCATTTCTATCACTAGCCGTATCTTCAAACCTGCAAAAGCCGGCAAACTATTTAATGATCAAAAGCCATACACGCTGACTTTCGGATGTATCTATGACGGAGAAGAAATCATTGATGAAGTACTCGTTAGTCTTTTCCGTGCTCCTCATTCTTACACGGGAGAAAATAGTACGGAAATTACGTGTCATGGTTCTTCTTATATCCTCCAGCAAGTAATGCAACTACTCATCAAGAACGGCTGCCGTATGGCTCAACCGGGAGAATACACACAACGTGCTTTCCTCAATGGGAAAATGGATTTAAGTCAGGCAGAAGCTGTTGCCGACCTGATTGCTTCTTCATCTGCCGCGACCCACCGTTTGGCAATGAGTCAAATGCGGGGAGGTTTTAGCAAAGAACTGACAGACTTGCGTAACAAGTTGCTGAACTTCACGTCCATGATTGAACTGGAACTGGATTTCAGTGAGGAAGATGTGGAATTTGCCGACCGTTCGGCATTACGGAAGTTGGCCGATGAAATTGAGCAAGTTATTTCCCGACTAGTCCATTCGTTTAGTGTAGGCAATGCTATCAAGAATGGTGTTCCTGTTGCCATTATCGGTGAGACAAATGCTGGAAAATCGACCCTGTTGAATGTACTATTGAATGAGGAGAGGGCAATTGTCAGTGATATTCACGGAACAACGCGCGATGTCATCGAAGATACGATTAATATAGGAGGCGTCACCTTTCGATTCATCGATACTGCCGGAATCCGTGAAACAAATGATACAATTGAAAGTTTGGGCATTGAACGTACTTTCCAGAAACTGGATCAGGCAGAGATTGTTCTTTGGATGATAGATTCTGTGAATGCTGCTTCTCAAATAGAACAATTATCTGAAAAAATTATTCCTCGTTGCGAAGGAAAACATCTGATTGCAGTATTCAACAAAGCTGATTTGATCGAAGAAAAGCAAAAGGAGGATTTACTAACTTTACTAAAAGACTTCTCAAAAGAATATACAGAGTCCATTTTCATATCAGCCAAACAACGGGGGAACACGGAAGAACTTCAAAAAATGCTCATTAATGCAGCTCACTTACCCACAGTAACGCAAAACGACATTATTGTAACAAACGTAAGACATTATGAGGCATTAAGCAAAGCACTTGAAGCAATCCATAGAGTACAAGACGGACTTGATTCTCAAATCTCCGGAGACTTCCTTTCGCAAGATATACGGGAGTGCATTTTCTTCATTTCAGACATAGCCGGTGAGGTCACAAATGACATGGTACTTCAAAATATCTTTCAGCATTTTTGCATCGGCAAGTGATGGCTTGTAAGCAGCCATAAGCAACCATAGCCAATTAGAAGAAAGTCGCTGAATTTCAGCGACTTTTATTTTTATATGGTTTTCAGTCAAATCTGACTGGTTGCGGATTTCCAGCATTATTTTGTACCATAATTCTACCGCCGAACAATTAAGCGGACACTTCGCACTCATCATAGCGACATCTTGGACACGATGTGAGACGCTATGAGAATGAGCGGAACCGCTATAGAAGACACAGTGTGAGACGCTGTGAGAAATTGTGAGACGCATTGAGACAGAATAGGCGAAATTAAAGGTGACTAATATATGGAAATCCAAAGAAAATGCCAGTGGTGCGGCAAACCATTTATAGCACACACGATGGTAACACGCTATTGCAGTAAATCGTGCAATGAAAAAGCGTACAAAGAGAAGAAGCGGAAGCAGAGGTTACAGGAATACGAGGAACGGCAAAATGAGCAGCCCATACAGGAAGTCGGTATCGTAGGAAGCAAGCTGTATCTCTCCCCTGCTGAAACCGCAACCCTTTTAGGCATTAGCCGTGCGACCATCTATCGGCACATGGCTTCCGGTATCATTCGGGCGTTGCAACTTCGCGGACGTACCATTATCCGCAAGTCGGACATTGAAAAAATGTTTGATGATGCACCCGGTTATAAGAAACGGAGTTATGGAAGAAAACAGACCGTTCTTTATTACACTACCAATGAGATTCTGGAGAAGTTCCAAATTCAGAAGAAAACACTGTACCGTCGATGCAAGTTATATAACATCCCTAAGGTTGAAGAAGGCAATCATGTGTTCTACAACCGCACCCTTATAGACAAGTATTTTGCCGACCTTGCCGAAGAAATCAATCCGGACTGTTATTATACCCCGGAGCAGGTCATGGAAAAGTACGGTATGAGCCGTAATGCCGTTGTCACCTTTGCCCTGCGGCACAATATCCCCCGAATCAACCGCCACCACGAGGTGTATTATTCCCGTGCCCATATAGATGCCATCAAAGAAAAGCAGGATAAATTGAATCCCGACTATTATACCTATGCGGAAATCACCGAGAAATACGGGCTTTCCAAAATAAACATCAGCTACTATGTCAACAAATACGACATCAAACGGTTCAAGCAAGGAAGCCGGACAATGGTGCTACGTTCCGAGTTTGACAAAGTCTATATAGAGCATCGTGATGGAACATATACACCCAAGAAACGGGAAAAGAAAAGCGACCTGCCGAAAGAGACCTTTGTAATCCCTGAAGGTTATTACTCATCCGAGCAAATTGCGGCAACCTATCAGATGAACAGGAAAACCATTTGCAAGCTATGCCGTGAAAAGGACATTCCTAAAATCAGTCATGGTGGATTCAACTACTATGAACAATTGGCAGTTGACCGTTTCTTCGCCAAATACAAGGCTGCAGACAATATAAAGGAATGGATTAGAGCGGAGCAAATGGAGGAAATCTATGGTATGAGCAAAGATGCCAGATGTTCATTTGTACATCGCCATAAAATCCCATCCCGAGTTGTTTATGGCAAAGTCCAATATTCAAAAGACCATATCGACATTATCAAAAGCGGAGGTTTCGACCGACGGGAAATGTATTACAGCGTAACCGAAGCAATGGAAAAATATAGCCTGCGCAGGGATGATGTCTACAATTATGCGAGGTATAACAAGATACGGAAGATGCATCACGGAAAGTCCATGTTCCTGTTGAAAGAGGATTTTGACAAGGTGATGGCTGAAAAATCCGGTATCTGAGAATTATTCCGCACAGACAAGAATCATTTTCAGCAATGGCAGTCATCAGCATTGTTTCATTGTATTGGTTTGCAACAAATTAATCACCAATTATAAAAACATATCATTATGCACGAATGTAAAACTGTAACATTGAGGACAAGACCTCTAAAGAAAAACATGTTGTCGTTCTATCTGGATTATTATCCCGGTTATCGCGACAAAGAAAGTATGAAGGTAATCCGTCATGAATCTTTGGGCATCTACATCTATGCCGAACCAAAGAATCAACGGGAACAGAACTTTAATGCCGTCATGTCGGAAAAAGCGGAAGCCATCCGATGCCGACGTTTTGAATCCATCGTAAATGAACGGTACGATTTCTTTGACAAGAGCAAGATGAAAGGAGATTTTCTTGCCTATTATAAGAAGACACTCCGCAAGCACGACCAGAAATGGGAGTTCGTATATCTGCATTTCTTCAATTTCGTGGGTGGAAAATGTTCGTTCGAGGAAATTGATGTGGACTTATGCAACAAGTTCAGAGAGTATCTGCTTAATGCGAAACAGCTTAAACGTCCTGAGCGTCCCATATCACGCAATTCGGCTGTGGGCTACTGGTCCACATTCAGAGGATTTCTCAAAATACTCTATCGCAACAAGTTGACTCACTCCAATGTAAATGATTTCTTGGAGAAGATAGAGCCGGAAGATGTAGTGAAAGACTACCTGAGCGTAGAAGAACTGTACAGATTGGCAGAAACACCTTGCAAAATACCTGTTCTAAAAACAGCCTCGTTATTTTCTTGTCTGACAAGTCTGAGAATCAGCGATATTCTCACATTGCGATGGGAAGAAATCGTGGACTTTGCTGCCGGAGGAAAATGCGTCCACACAGTCACTCAAAAGACAAAGACAGAAGACATCATCCCCATTAGTGACGAAGCCTTGCAATTGATTGGTTATTCTCCTGAAAAGACAGGGCTGGTATTCAAAGGATTGAAAAGATGCTGGACGCAATACCCCATGAAAGAGTGGATCCGAGCCGCAGGTATCACCAAAAACATCACCTTCCACTCCTATCGAAGAACATTCGCCACTTTACAGGCAGCTGCCGGAACAGACATCCGAACCATCCAAAGCATCATGGCACACAAGAGCATCACCACAACCCAACGATACATGAAAGTGGTGGATAGCAACAAGCGAAAAGCTAGCAACAAAATTTCCTTGATCCGTAAGGATTAACGGTCATTATTGCCTCTTTTATATGGTTAGAGTATGATTTCTGAGTATGATTCATATTCTAACCATAATTATTTGTAAATATCAGTCCAATAACCATCAGTATTTATGGTTATATGGAAATTAGTGCTGAACTTTACACCATAAAACAGTAAACAATCACAACTATATGGAGAATAATATACAAGTTCAGAAAGCAGCTGATATCAGCAGTTTGGCTGGAGTGGTCATCGTTTCACTCTCGGCACTCACCGCATACAATATCGGTGAAAAGTTCAATCACAACATCCTGTTTGATGCCACCATTTTTATTATCTCTTTGGTAATGCTTATTTTGACCTTTGCCATATTCCGCAAAGTAATGGCAGGGCTTTTTACAACAATCTCAAGTAATACTACAAATAAGCAAGTACAAAGCGAATATTCGCAAGAAAGCAACCATCAAAATGCTAATCAAGATCCAGTAGAAGAGGAACAGATACCTGATAGTTTGGAGAGATATGAGAGCATTCTTGTGGAAGAGCAACTGAAGGAGGTGAAACGGAAAAGGGACACCATGATAGCTATCCGCGAATATGTAGTGGAAAAAACCTCGAAATATCTCTCAAAAGAGAATATCAGCACACTATTCCGGAATATAGAGTGCATTGCCGAAAACCGGGTTAACGATTGTCAGCCAATCCATTCAACGAAAGAAGCAAAGATCAGTTCTCCCTCTTTAAGACACTTAGCTTGGAATATCGGTGAACGGCTTGGAGTCTCCCGTCGCGACAGAGCGATATTCATTAAGTCTTCTTTCCCATACGAATTGCGCAACGCCGATATTGAATATCTGGAAGCCAATTTGCGCGTCAATGTCCCATGCGACATTCCTATTGACGTGCCGGACAAAGGAGATTTCCACTTTCACAACATTACTTGAAAATTAAATCGTGCAGACGGTAATCATTGTTCCGGCTGACAGATTTCTGCAAAATTTTATTCTGTTGGTTTGCAGCATATTAATTCTAATTATTGAAGGTATGAACACAACAGATTTGACTTTTAACGACCTGCCCAAAGTGGTAGGCGAACTGTGCGAGAAAATCGCAGGAATGGAAAATTTACTTAGGGACACTCTTAACCGCCAAAGCGAACCAAAAGAGAATTTGCACGTACCAATGACAGTGCAGGAAGCCTGTGCCTATCTGAAAATGCCAGTCTCCACCTTTTATTACAAGATAAAGAAGGACAACATTCCGGTTATCAAACAAGGAAAGCACCTTTATATCTATCGTGACGAGCTCGACAAATGGCTAGAGGCATCTCGCAAAACTTCAGCACCTCTCACCTATGAGGAAGAAAACGAAGCGATGTATGCCTCACACCGTCGCAAGCCTAATCCTAAAAACTGGTGAATATGGAAACGGCAACACCCATTGAGGAGCTTGCTCAAATCACTACGAGATGGCAAGATACTATGCTCAGTCTGGAAAAGGTGTACGAACAGGAGCCGGAAGTCCTGAGTATAGGCGGAGTGGCTATCGGGACATTGGGAAATTTCAGTGCATCCATTGGCAAGGCAAAAAGCAAAAAGACCTTCAACGTGTCGGCTATGGTGGCAGCAGCTTTGTCCGGAAAGGAAGTCCTTAACTACACAACGGATTTTCCTGATGGGAAAAACCGCATCCTTTACATTGACACAGAACAGAGTCAGAATCATTGCATGATTGTAATGCAACGTATCATGAAACTGGCAGAGTTGCCGGCTAATGAAGATTGCGCCCGTTTCTATTTTCTCGCTCTACGCAAGTTCAATCCGAAGGAGCGTTTGGCTATCATAGACGATGCCATCAGTCAGATTGAAGGGCTTGGTTTTGTCGTGATTGACGGAATCCGCGACTTGGTTTATGACATCAATTCACCGAGTGAAGCCACATGTGTAATATCCAAACTTATGCAGTGGACTGACGAATACCAGATTCATCTTCACACCATTCTTCATCAGAACAAAAGTGATGAAAATGCCCGTGGACACATTGGCACGGAAATCAACAACAAAGCGGAAACGGTCATCCAAATCGAGAAAGACAAGGACGACAGCAAAATCAGCAAAGTGGAAAGTGTGCATACCCGCTCAAAGGACTTCCTGCCATTCGCTTTCTACATCAATGACCAATCGCTTCCCGAACTTCTGCCGGACTATGTGCCGACCAAGAAAAGTGCTGGTCGTCCCAAGCAAGAACCATTCTCCCCAGGTAAGAACATTCACGAATCCACCCATCGCAAGGCTCTCGAACTGGCTTTTGAGGGGAAAGAGACTATTTCGGGATATAAAGCTTTGGAAGAAGAACTGACCACTGCCTACGAACTGGCAGGAACAAAATTGAATCACAACAAGATTGTAGAAACAATTAAGTTTCTCACTAACAAACGGATGGTGGTTCAGGAAAACCGCGGCATTTATCGTTTCATGCCCGATTACCACTATTGACTCTCCACTTGACTTTATTCTCAAAGCGTATATTCTTGTATAAGCCAAAGTTAAGTACAACGACTGGTTTCATGATAATTCTTGAAACTGGTCGTTGCCGTCTTATCTCCCAAACCTATCTTTTTAAGCCAAGGGCTTGCCCGTTGTACAGACATTATCTTGTATGGGGAGCCTAATACCCCAAGCGACCAAGCGGTCGTTTGAGAGTGCCAATTTTCCAGCAAGCTGATTGGATGAAAAATAGCGTTATTTAAGCACTTTTTCTTTTCACCAGCCTCTTCCTCATCTTTCTCGACAAAAAGCGAAATTTGCACACTTAATTGCACCCTGGGCCTGCTCATTATACGACCTCCATTGAGTTAGGGTAACTCAATATTCCAAGCGATAAAGCGCTCGTGAGAAGTTGTCAATCCAAGGCAAGTAGAATATGGCTTTATTGCGATTATAGAATACCTTAACTCTCCACGCAATCATGTTTTGGTTGGGCTATCCTCTGTTTGATAGCTGGCAGGGATAAGCGCATTTCAATAATGCTTTTACGAACTCTTTTATGAACCCTACTGGTTCTTTTATGAACTCTTATGTGAACTCTTTTCCTGGTGTTAGGTTGATATTCCAGAGTAATGTCAGCCACCATAAATGCGATACTCGATAATGAACACAGAACTATTGTCCGAACTCTTGCCTATCAGTCGAAACGAATCTGCCAGATTCTTTAGGTCGATTTTGCCAACCTCAGATGGTTCTGTTACGAACTCAAAAATTGCCAGTCACTTTGGAACAGAGAGTGAGAGAATTGCATTTGAACATCCTCCCACTCTTTATTCGTCATTTACCAAGAGACTTGAATACTTTTGCAATACACCGCTTTTTCTGTTCCATATTTGGATGAACATATAAATCCAAAGTTGTTGAAATATTAGAATGCCCTAACAATACACTAACGGTTTTGTAGTCACAACCAGCTTCTATACAACGAGTGGCAAAACTATGACGAAGCCCATGGTATTTTAATTTGGGAATACCCAACTTCGCCATTAATTTGCCGTAATAATTACGGTAAGTACGAGGCTCGGTTGGATATTCATCATTAGTCAAGACATAGAAATCTTCATTGACGACCTTCTTTAGTGGTTTTACCATTGTAAGAAGCTCCTTTGTCATAGGAATTTCCCGACATGAGTTTTGTGTCTTGGGAGTATTGATGACCAGTTCGGTATGTTTCTCCATCCCATCTATAATGTAAATCCGTTCAATTGTACGATTAACGGTAATCGTTCCCTCAGAAACATTGATGTCACTCCACTTCAAAGCACAGACTTCTCCTATGCGAAGTCCTGTACAAAGACTGATGTAGATACCCAGTCCGGTAAAGGAGAAATGGCTTTGAATATGATTGAGTATTTTCTTGTGATTGGCAACTGACAGTACTTCCAATTCTTTGTTTGTTGAAGAAGACGGATATTTGATGTCCCACTCTTGATAATCCATCCATTCATTTTTCACACCGAATTTCATAACCATTTTCAGAACAATCAAAATGTCTTTTACAGATTTCACACTCAGCCCATTCTCAATTTTCCGCAAAACAAAGTCTTGCACAGCCTGTTCATGGAGTATCTCGCTTTCTCCAAAATTCGGAAGAATATGATTCTCCAAGATGAGCACATAAGCAGCCATTGTGGACTGCTTCACATAAGGTTGCTTGTACTCTTTCCATGCAACCGAGATTTCTCTAATTGTTTTTTGTCCCATAATCGTATATTAATATGTTGTACATATAATTAGAGAATAATAAATCCCTGATGTTCCCCCTTTGAGATTTCCGGAGTTTACGGAGGAGTGGCGCAGCCATTTTCTCACAGACTTTATGAGTTTCAAAAATGGAATGAACCCTGATGCCAAAAGATTTGGACGTGGAACAAAATTCATTTCGGTGATGGATATTCTTAATAACCAATTCATTTGTTATGATAATATCCGTGCTTCAGTAGAAGTTATGGATGGCGATATTGATACCTATGGTGTGAACTATGGAGACATCCTGTTTCAACGTAGCTCTGAAACTTTGGAAGATGTTGGTCAGGCAAATGTTTATTTGGATAGCAAGCCTGCAATATTTGGAGGCTTTGTTATTCGTGGAAAGAGTAAAGGCAACTATAATCCATTATTCTTCCGTTATCTTCTTGCTTCACCTACAGCACGGAAAAGAATAATCGTGAAAGGAGCTGGAGCACAGCATTTCAATATTGGCCAAGATGGATTAAGTAAAGTATCTCTTGACATTCCTTGTATGCAGGAGCAAAAGAAAATCGGAGAACTCTTGCAATGCATAGATGCTCGTATTGCTACCCAAAACAAAATCATTGAGGATTTGAAAAAGTTAAAGTGCGCAATTATTGAAAAGGTATTGAATGGAAACAATGCTAATAACTTGCGACTGGGTGATGTTGGTTCATATATTCGTGGATTGACATACAGCAGCGATGATGTTGTTGAATACAATAGCACACTTGTTATGCGCTCTAATAATATTGTTAATGGTAGTTTGCTTGATTACCAAAACAATGTCGTGTCTGTCAACAAACAAATATCCCAAGAGCAGCAATTACAAGATGGGGATATTATTATTTGCATGGCGAATGGAAGTTCTGCTTTGGTTGGAAAATCATCATTTTATGATGGGAAATGCATATCTCCTATAACTGTTGGTGCTTTTTGTGGCATCTATCGGTCTAAAACGGCTATTACAAAGTGGCTATTCCAAACCAATAGATACCGTAGATATATATGGAACTCTCTGCAAGGTGGTAATGGGGCAATTGCCAATCTTAACAGTGAAGATATTCTTCGTATGTCGTTTCCACTTCCAGACAAACAAACAGCGGAGCGTTGCATCAAACTTCTCTCATCTTTAGAATCTTTGATAGAAAGCAATATATCGCTTTACTCAAAGTTTTTTCAACAAAAAGAGTATTTACTCCGCCAAATGTTCATATAAACATCTGACGGAGCAAATACTGCTTCTGATTAGACAAACAAGTTGCATATTTTTCTTCGTTTTCTACTTTATCGTCAATTCTTTTAAGAACATTCAGTGTATGAAGTTGATGCTCTTTTGACGGAATAACGACCTTCATATTAAGCCATTCTTCAACATTTATAGAGCGTCCGTCTCGAATACCATAGGTTACAATAATCAGAGATTTTATAAATCTTCGAGAAGTGAAATAATAGGACAGATAACTATATTCCAAAAGGCTATTTGGTCGCAATATTGTATATGCAGGACTACACACGCCTAATTTATCAGAGAAAGCGAACCCTCCTTGAAATGAACGCAAATGAATAACATAATCACCTTTTCTTACAATTTTGTAGGTATTGATATTGCTACGTTCAAATTGAATATCTAAATTTAAGTCATCTCTATTTACCATGCCTTTTTCTTGACTTGCGGAAAGAATATTGGAATATTCCATTTGTTTGTTGCGCTCATTTACAACATCAAACAATTGACCATACGAGTATTCTTTGCCTTGAATTTTGGAGTACAACTTTTCAATAATTGCGCACCTATTGAATTTATGTTCCCTAATCAAGGGAATTGCACAGAATATAGTCAGCAACAACAAACCCAATATTCGCTTATCAGACTGCTTGGATTGTAGCTCTTCTACTCTGCAAGAAAGTGATGTTTGTGAGACTGGCATTTATCCAGTGTATGGTGCAAATGGCATCGTTGGCTACCTTGATAATTATAATACAGAGGGTGAAGCCGTTTATATTATCAAAGATGGTTCTGGTGTCGGTATTGTCTCTTACGCTACAGGCAAATGTTCTGCGACAGGAACATTGAATACTTTGCAAGCTAAAGACGGATATTCACTTCAATACCTCTACTATATACTGAAAGTGTTCAATTTTGAGCCTTATAAAACAGGAATGGCTATACCACATATATATTTCAAGGACTATGGTAAAGCCAAGATATTTTGCCCATCATATACTGAACAACTCCGATATGCACGGTTGCAGTCTGCAATAGATAGCAAACTATCGGTAGAAAAGAACATTCTAACAAGCCTAAGTTCGCAGAAGCAATATTTGCTCCGTCAGATGTTTATATGAACATTTGGCGAAGCAGATATTGCTTTTGCTTTAATAGCTTTTGTAAAATATCTTTTTCGACATTACACTTCTGCTCCATAGAAGAAAGGTATAAAGATACACTATGTTGTATTTTCTTTGGAGGAATAATCACTTTTAGCTTTTGAAATGTGTCAAGTCTTAATGACGGTACAGTAGAACCTACAGCATTTCTGACGAAATATGAATTTTGCGTCTTTAGATAAAAATAAAGAAACTGAGCATTTATAATTTCCTTGAAGTCAAAAATAGCATAACATCTTTGATGTAAAGCGAATTTTCCTCTGAAATATCGTGGCATGAATTCTGCTCCTTCACCTGGATATATTATAGCTTCTTTGTCAAACAAGAATGTAGGTAAATATTTTATATTTTCAGACCTGTCAAAGAAAGGATACAAACCATCCTTTGATTCTGTAACAGCATCTTGTACATTGCTATTTCCGTTAGAAATTGTTACAATATTCCCCATTCTATATTCAATTCCTTGTATGGTTGCAAATATCTTATTACTAATTCCCTTGATTAAGGACTGCAACTTGTCAATGATTTTGTTTTGGGTGGCGATGCGCTCATCAAGCAATGACAATAATATAGCTATTTTTTGTTGTTCCGGTAAAGTTGGATTATATGTTTTAATCGTTTTTAAATGTTCTCCGTATAGATGAACAACAGATACGCCTTGTGCTACTCTTGCAATATCATATTTTCGCTTACCATTCAACTGATAACTCATAAATGCGCCATCGTATTTATGTAAGCTAATGACATTCAAATCACCTCCTAATAGAATACTATCAAATGGAACACATCGTGCAGTGGCAATATCAACAGCGGTTTCACCAGAACAAGGAATGATTACATCATTTGCTTTACTCCTTTTAAGTTTTGAACCGTCAATATCAGTCTTACTTTCAACTTGCTTGATGATTTCGGATTTGTACTTAGTATATAATTCGCCATATAGGATACATGGATCGCCATCTTCAGAAAGTTGTTCTTTGGGTATTCCTATTCCCTTTGACAAAGTAGCAATCCTATCTAATAGCTCTTCTTTCCACTCTCCACTAAACTCCGTGAATCTCAAATGGGGAACATTAAGGTTCTTCGAACCTTTTATCTTCTCACACTCGGCAGAGCAAGCAACCTCGTTCTGCTCTCGCTCAATCGAAGATTTGAGGACCTTTTTATCTTTATTATCTATTGCCATAGTTATCATTCTTTTGTAGGATTCAAATCAAATGGAAGCAATGGAGTTTCATCATTACCCTCATTAAAACGATCAAAATCAGATATGTATGATTTATCTTGAATCAGTTTATATTTTTCGTATTCTCTATAAGCCTTATCTCTTGCTTCTTCTTGTGTCACTTTCCCGGCTGTATCGCACAGCTCGTAATCCATCGTTGCAAGATATTGTTGAAGGAACTTTTTCCAATCATCCATAGTTGAAACAATATGACGTGAAGCACGTGATTCTGCCATATCAAGAAAGGCTGTTGTAATAAGATTCAGCTGGGACAATTCAGAATCTGACAAGTAATTTTTCGCGACGATGGTATCAGACTTTTGCACTCTTCCGTCAGGGGCTTTCTTCCAAGTGGTAAGTCCCATATAAGGTTGCTCAGAATCGGCCCGCTGATAGATAATTTCCGCAGCTGTATGATGGGTAACAGCAAGGTGCATCATATTCTGTACCATCTTGAAGAACAACTTTGTATCTTCAGATTTCGGGTCGTAATCTGCACTACATTCTGCATAAATGTCAGTTATCTTTTGGTAATATCTGCGCTCTGAAGTACGTATCTCACGAATACGCTCAAGCAAATCGTCAAAATAGTCCTTTCCGAAATGTTTACCTTGTTTCAGCCTCTCGTCATCAAGGGCATATCCTTTAATGATAAACTCTTTCAGCACTGAAGTTGCCCAAATGCGGAATTGAGTAGCTTGATAGCTGTTTACTCGATACCCCACCGCTACAATAGCATCGAGGTTGTAGAATAGCGGCATTCGCTCCACTTCCCGGTCTCCTTCTGTTTGAACTATCCCAATTTTTCGGATAGTTGCCT
>OGJK01001719.1_pt1 | contig 19105 bp, 16 predicted proteins | sample 1571961 | NCBI WGS metagenome assembly OGJK01 (sample SAMEA2582120, study PRJEB24529) | metagenome | biome: Human gut stool | place: China | collected 2011 | reverse complement strand
CTATCTCTCTTTTCTTTTTTCTTAATTTTGTCCAATATCTATTGTAGCACTACAAGGCGTAACCTGTGAATGATACTTTTTTTCTTGACAAATCGGCAAAAATGTGCTATAATTCTCAATTAGGAAAGTTACCTTGCGAAAAATTTCGCAAGGTGCTTTTGTGTTTTATAGGCTTTTTGTGAAAAATTACGATTTTCTTTCCTTTGATGGGAGAAAATATATTTATAATTTTTATTGTTTATAATTTTTGCGAAATATATTAAGCAAATCGTTACAGAAAGCATTCGCTTTGCTGTGTCTTGATAAATCGGAGGAGTATGTATGATTAGAGAAGATTTAAGAAATGTTGCTATTATTGCCCACGTTGACCACGGTAAGACTACCCTTGTAGACCAGATGCTCAAGCAGAGCGGTACTTTCAGAGAAAATCAGGCTGTAGAAGAAAGAGTCATGGACTCAAATGATATCGAGCGTGAGAGAGGAATCACTATCCTTGCAAAGAATACTTCTATCAAGTATAAGGACGTTAAGATAAACGTTATCGACACCCCAGGCCATGCTGATTTCGGTGGTGAGGTAGAGCGTGTTCTTAAAATGGTAAACGGTGTTATACTGCTTGTGGACGCAGCCGAGGGTCCAATGCCACAGACGAGATTTGTGCTTCAGAAAGCACTTGAGCTTGGTCATAAAATAATCATCGTTATCAACAAGATAGACAGACCTGACGCTCGTCTTAACGAGGTAGGCGACGAAGTTCTCGAGCTTCTCATGGATCTTGACGCTACTGACGAGCAGCTTGACAGCCCTATCCTTTATTGCTCAGGCAGAGCAGGTACAGCTACTCACTCACCTGATGAAGAGGGCAAGGATATGATACCTCTCTTTGATGAGATTCTCAGCTATATCCCTGCACCTGAGGTAGATACTGAGGGACCAATGCAGTATCTTGTTTCCGCTATCGACTACAACGAGTATGTAGGAAGAATAGCTATCGGCCGTATCGAGCGTGGCGAAATGAAAGTTAATCAGGACGTTACGATCGGCGATTATCATCAGACTAAGAAGGAATATCGTGGCAAGATCGTTACAATGTATCAGATAGAGGGACTTAACAGAGTTCCATGCCAGAGTGCAAAGGCTGGCGATATCGTTTGTATAAGCGGTATCGAGAACATCACTATCGGTGACACTATCTGCGACTTCGGCAACTTTGAGGCTGTACCTTTTGTAAAGATATCCGAGCCTACAGTTGAAATGACATTCTCTGTAAATAATTCGCCATTCGCAGGCAGAGAGGGCAAGTTCGTAACGAGCCGTCACCTGAGAGACAGACTTTTCAAGGAGCTTCTTAAGGACGTTTCACTGAGAGTTTCTGAAACAGACAGCACAGACGCTTTCAAGGTCGCAGGACGTGGCGAAATGCACCTTTCTATCCTTATCGAGAATATGCGTCGTGAGGGCTATGAGCTTAGCGTTTCAACACCGCACGTTCTGTTTAAGGAGATAGAGGGCAAGCTTTGCGAACCTATCGAAAGACTTGTTATTGACGTTCCTGAGAACTGCGTAGGTTCTGTTATGGAGAAGATAGGTGCAAGAAAGGGCGAGCTTCAGGAAATGGCACCTGTTGGAAGCAGAATGAGACTTGAATTCCTTATCCCTGCAAGAGGACTTTTCGGATACAAGAGCGAGTTCCTTACAGACACAAAGGGCGAGGGTATCATGAGTTCTGTATTCCATGACTACGAGCCATACAAGGGCGAGATACCAAAGAGAGCAACAGGCTCACTTGTTGCGTTTGAAACAGGTGAGGCTGTAACATACGGTCTTTACAACGCACAGGAGAGAGGCGAACTGTTCATCACAGCAGGCACACCTGTATATGAGGGAATGATAGTTGGCGCTTCACCAAAGCAGGAAGACCTTGTTGTAAATGTCTGCAAGAAGAAGCACCTTACAAATACTCGTGCAAGCGGTTCTGATGACGCGCTCAGACTTGTTCCGCCAAGAAATCTCAGCCTTGAGGATTCACTTGAGTTCCTCGCTGATGATGAGCTTCTTGAAGTAACACCAAAGAGCATAAGAATAAGAAAGCGTATCCTCAGCAACTCACAGAGAGCTAAGGAAAGAGCTAAAATGTAATAATAACAAAAAAGAGGAGCGGTCATGCCGTCTCCTCTTTACTTTTTATGAAATTGTAGTGCTATTGTATGTTGGTGTAGTAGAAAATAGCAAGCTGTGTGCGGTCACGGAGGGAGAGCTTTTCCAGGATAGTGCTGATGTAATTTCGCACTGTGCCCTCACTGAGATAAAGCAGTGAGGCTATCTCCTTGTTGCTAAGCCCTTTTGCCACCTGTTCGATTATCTCCTGCTCTTTTTCGACTATGCCGTAGTGGTCAAAATCAAAACTGCTGTGATTGGTAAGAAGCTCAGGAAGCTTGCTTGCAACATCTGAGCCGAAAACTGTCTGCCCATTCATGACGGTTTCAAGGGCAGGGCATATGCTTTCAAAATCCTGCTTTAAAATATATCCCTTTGCTCCCATAAGCACAGCCTTTATAATGTATTCATCATCAGAAAATGTGGTAAGATAAAGTATCCTTGCGTCAGGGTACCCAGCAAGGATCTTTTCGCCGGCTTCAATGCCACTCATGCCGTTCATGCGGATATCCATAAGCAGAACATCAGGCTTGAGAAGAGAATAAAGCTCTAGGGCTTCCTCGCCACAGCTTCCCATGGCAAGAACGTTCACACTGCCTGTGCTTTCCAAAATGGTTTTCAGCGACACCGCCACAAGCTTGTCATCATCTATTATAACAATGTTCATGTCAAGACCTCCGTTCAGTCAGGTTTTGTTTCGGCACAGACAGAAAAATGCAAAATCCCTTGCTGCCCGATGTGATGTTTATGTTTCCATTTAAAGAAGCCGCACGCTCACGCATATTGGCAAGCCCCATGCCGCTTTCGTCTATCTTTTCGGGACAGCTTCCGTTGTCTGCGATACTAAGCTGATAAAGAGCAGGGTGTTCACGAATGATTATTTTTATGTTGTCGCCGTCGCTGTGCTTTGCAGTATTGGAAAGTGCTTCTTTTATAACGCCAATAAAGCAAAGCTTCACATCTCGTGACATTCTTTCGGAAAAGTCATAATCACAGCTTACTGCAAATCTGTCTTTCAGAGGTCTTATGCAGTCTTCAACAGCAGGCTTTAGTGCGATAGAATCGTCATGAAGATCATGAACGCTGCTTCGTATGCTCGTCATGGCGGTGTTCAGCGTGCCACTCAGGTCGTTGATGGCTTCACCGACAGTTTCATCTTTGTTTATGACCGAAAGCGCACCAAGCTGTAAAATAGACCTTGTGAGCATATGTCCCACGTTATCGTGTATCTCCCTTGCAATGCGGTTACGCTCTTTCAGCGTGGCAAGATATATCTCGTAGTCTTGATTTCTCTGCATGGCTTTGTTTTTTTCTACAAGCTGGGTGGTAAGTTCTTTTGAATTGTCACGGGTATTTATGAGCAGCTTTGTCAGCTTTTCGTTCAGAACGCTGCGGCTTGAAATTGTGAAGCTTACCAAAAAAAGAGCGACAAGCGGGAAGATGTCTTTTCCCAGAGTGAATATATTTGCAAGTACGCCTATGAATGTTAAGACCATAGCATGGTAAAATTTTGTACAGAAAGCATCATAAAGCACCAAAGGGGCGAGTATCAAAGCTTCTTTACTGAAAATGCAAAGTGAGCTGTACGCAATAACTGAAAGGTATGCAACGGAAGAGCTTGGTTTTATTTGAAAGATAGCGGAGCATATGACAGCCAATAGCAATGTGGTGATGTTTGACGGATCTGTTCCCTCTGCAAGCATGAATGCACAGCAGCTAAGGCCTAAAAGAAACTTATCCCACAGCTTGTTCATATGGCGTTCCCCCCCTTTGATGTGATATCTCAATTTTAACACATTAGTGGCGGATTGTCTAGTATCGTTCTAAAATAGTTTTGCTATACTGTAAAAATCATTGACTTATACCTATAAAAAATGGTATAATGATAACAATGATAATTTCTTGTAAGGAGTATATTTTTATGAAAGACGGTTTTATAAAGGTCGCCGCCTGCACCCCTGAGATACAGGTGGCAGACGTTGACTTCAATGTGGATAAAATAATCAGTCAGCTTGAAAAGTGCAGGGAAGAGGGCGTAAAGGTCGCTGTGTTCCCTGAGCTTTGCATAACAGGTTATACCTGTCAGGACTTGTTCTTTCAGAACGCTTTGCTTGACAAGGCAATGGAGGGTGTTGTAAAGATAGCAAAGACTACTGCTGACAGCGATATGCTTGTGGCTGTGGGCGTGCCTGTGAGAGCAAACGGCAAGCTTTATAACTGTGCGGCTGTTATACAGGACGGCGAGGTGCGTGCCTTTGTACCTAAAACGCATCTGCCGAACTATAACGAATTTTATGAGGCAAGACATTTTGCACCATACAGAGGCGAATGTGCTGCCATTGATCTGAGAGAGTACGGACAGCTTGAATTTATACCGCCTATGGAACAGACCGTTTTCGTATGTGAAGAGATACCTGAGCTTGTGGTGGGCTTTGAACTTTGCGAGGACTTGTGGGTGGCTGACCCTGTTTCAAACTATCTTGCTAAGGCTGGGGCTACCCTTATATGCAATCTGTCTGCAAGCGATGAAGTTATCGGCAAGGACTCATACCGCAGACAGCTTGTTTCAAACCAATCTGCAAGGCTTGTGTCAGGGTATATCTATTGTTCTGCAGGTGACGGCGAGTCAACGCAGGATATGGTCTTTTCAGGTCACAATATCATTGCGGAAAACGGCTCTATACTTGCAGAGAGCAGGCTTTTTGAAAACGGCATTACCATATCGGAAATAGATTTTAAAAAGCTTGCGTTTGAGCGAAGAAAAATTTCTACCTATCCTGCAAGCGCAGAGTGGGACTATTCTTCCAAGGACAGCGGCTTTTTGGATAAGGACAACATCTCCCGTGAAAGATTCAGCCTTGAAATGGGCGAAACAGCTTTGACAAGAAAGTTTGCCAAAACACCTTTTATCCCGTCAAATCAGGCGGAGAGAAACGAGCGCTGTCACCTTATTTTGCAAATGCAATCACATGGACTTATGAAGCGTATCGCACACACACATTCCAAGACTGTGGTCATTGGCATTTCAGGGGGACTTGATTCTACGCTTGCACTGCTTGTGTGCGTAATGGCAATGGACTTGCTGAAACGTCCTCATACTGATATCGTTGCGGTGACGATGCCATGCTTTGGCACAACAAAGCGCACACGCTCCAATGCGGAGATACTTTGCGACGCTTTGGGGGTAACGTTCAGAGAGGTGGATATCTCAAAAGCAGTTTTACAGCACTTTGAAGATATCGGTCACGATTATAACGATCACAGCGTTGTGTTCGAGAATGGTCAGGCGAGAGAGCGCACAAAGGTGCTTATGAATATCGCAAATCAGGTGAGCGGAATGGTGGTCGGCACAGGCGACCTGAGCGAGCTTGCTCTCGGCTGGGCGACCTACAACGGCGACCATATGTCCATGTACGGTGTGAACGCTTCTATCCCTAAAACGCTGGTAAGGCATATCGTTCAGTATTACGGCGATACCTGTACTTCTGACACACTGAGAGATGTACTGTACGATATTTTGGACACTCCTGTTTCTCCTGAGCTTCTTCCTACCGACGAGAGTGGCACTGAGATGACACAGAAAACAGAAGACCTTGTCGGTCCATATGAGCTTCATGACTTCTTCCTTTACTATGGCATACGCTGGGGCTTTGAGCCGTCAAAGGTGAAAAGGCTTGCGAAATATGCCTTTGAGGGGGATTATCCTGACGAGGTCATAGACAAGTGGCTCAAAACATTCTATCGCAGATTTTTCTCACAGCAGTTCAAGCGCTCCTGCCTGCCTGACGGAGCGAAGATAGGTTCTGTTACCCTGTCACCGAGAGGGGATTGGAGAATGCCGTCTGACGCTGTGGCTAAGCTTTGGCTGGAGGATATCGACAAATAACGCAAGGTAAAAATAAAGTAACAAAATCTTTATAACTGCTCGGTTTTACAGAATTGGCTGTTCAGATATAATTATAAGTAAGGAACGGAAAACTTTTCTGAACAGTATCATTACGGAGGATTTATTATGAAATACACAGAGAAAGAGGTTTTGCAGTTCGTTGAAGAAAACGACGTAAAGTTCGTAAAGCTCATGTTCTGCGATATATTCGGTTCGTTAAAGACTATCTCTGTTATAGCAGGCGAGCTGCCGAAAATATTCAGAGAGGGACTTATCTTTGACGCTTCAAAGCTCGGTGGCTTTTTGAATGTGACTGCTTCAGACCTTAGACTTTTCCCTGACCCTGATACGCTGGCGCTTCTTCCATGGCGACCGCAGCACGGCAGGGTAGTAAGATTTTTCTGCCACCTGAAATATCCTGACGGAACGGCTTTCGAGGGGGATGGCAGGTTTTTCCTCAAAACTGCTATCGCATATGCAAAGGGTAAGGGATATAACTTTCAGATAGGTACTTCATGCGAGTTTTACTGCTTTGAAAAGGACGATACTGATATGCCTACAAAGCGTCCTCACGATTATGCAGGCTATTGTGACGCTGCGCCTGTTGACAGGGGAGAAAACCTCAGACGTGACATCTGCCTGACACTTGAGCAAATGGATATTTTCCCAGAAAGCTCAAGACACGAAACCGGTCCGGGTCAGAACGAGATAGATTTTCAGTATTCAAATGCACTGAAAGCAGCAGACAATCTTGTGACGTTCAAGAACGTTGTAAAATCTGTGGCTGACAGAAATGGGCTTTACGCAACTTTCATGCCAAAGCCTATCGTCGACAACTGCGGATCTGGTCTGCATATAATGCTCATGTGCATGAAAGGCACGGAAAATGTTTTCAAACCTCAGCTTGGCGGACTTTCCAAAGAGGCTGAGCGCATGATAGCAGGAATACTGAAAAACGTTGGCGATATGACGCTGTTTCTAAACACCACTACAAATTCATACAAACGTTTTGGCAGTCTGCTTGCACCTAAGTACATTTCATGGTCACATGAAAATTATGCACAGCTTCTTCGTGCACCGCTTGCTGATACAGATGAGAATGGTATAATACTCCGTTCAGCAGACAACACCTGTAATCCTTACTTTGCTATGGGTCTGCTTATTTATGCCTGCATAGACGGCGTTATAAATAAGGAAGAACTTCCAAAACCTTTTAATTTCAATATAGGCTCGGCAGATGAAAGCGAGCTTGCAAAGCTTGAAACACTTCCGCAGTCTTTGAAAGAGGCAGTGGAACGTGCTGAAAAGAGCGAGTTCCTTGCGGATAGGCTTCCTGAGCATATGTTGGAGCGTTTTATCGCAATAGAAAAGGAGCTTATCATAGAATATGAGAGAGCTGCCGATAAGGAGCAGTTTGAAACAGCCAGATATTTTTATCATCTGTAATGTCAGAGAAAGCTAAAAAAAAGGAGGTGGGGAAATGGACAGGATACTTGTGGCTTCAAGCAATGACAAGGCAACAGCTATGCTTGTAAGTCTGTTAAAAGAAACCTTTCCCACCTGCAAGACTTCTATAGCCGCGACGGGTCTTGAAACAAGGCGTGCGGTAGGGTCAGGCAGTTACGACTGTGTCGTGATAAACTGTCCATTGTCAGACGAATATGGCAACGAGCTTGCGGAGATAGTCTGCACCTCAACTGACGCAAGCTGTGTGGCTATCGCAAAGTCGGAAAATGCGGATATCCTTGCTGATAAACTGGAAGATTTCGGCGTAATGGTGATACCAAAGCCACTAGGCAGACAGTATTTTTACCGTTCAATGAAATTTGTCAGTGCCGCAAGAAAAAGAATGCTGGGAATAAGGTCTGAGAACCTGAAACTGCACAAAAAGCTTGAAGAGATAAGAACGATAAACAGAGCAAAGTGCTCACTTATGCAGTATCTTGGCTTTACTGAACAGCAGGCTCATAAATATCTTGAAAAGCAGGCTATGGATAAGAGATGCACAAAGATCGAGGTGGCTCAGAAGGTCATCGAGATGTACGAGGTTTAAATGTTACATAATTGTTAAATTAATGTCACGCTATTGCAATTGTCGGAGTAATGTTGTATAATAATAAAGGAAAATTTAAAATAACGGAGGTCGTTAAAAAATGTTAGTTTCAGCTAAAGAAATGATGACAAAGGCACTTGCAGGCAAGTATGCTGTAGGTCAGTTCAATATTAACAACCTTGAGTGGACAAAGGCTATCCTTCTCACTGCTCAGGAACTGCAGTCACCTGTAATTCTTGGTGTGTCTGAGGGCGCAGGCAAGTACATGACAGGCTTTAAGACAGTTGCTGCTATGGTTAAGGCAATGGACGAAGAGCTCGGTATCACAGTACCAGTAGCACTTCACCTTGACCACGGAACATATGAGGGCTGCTACAAGTGCGTAAAGGCTGGCTTCTCATCTATCATGTTCGACGGTTCACATTATCCATTTGATGAGAACCTTGCTAAGTCAACTGAACTCGTTCACGTTGCAGATCAGCTTGGTCTTTCAATTGAGTGTGAAGTTGGTTCTATCGGTGGCGAAGAGGACGGCGTTGTAGGTATGGGCGAGTGCGCAGATCCAGACGAGTGCAAGACAATCGCTGATCTCGGCGTTACAATGCTCGCAGCTGGTATCGGTAACATTCACGGTAAGTATCCAGCAAACTGGCCAGGTCTTTCATTCGAGACACTTGCTGCTATCAAGGAAAAGGTTGGCGATATGCCACTGGTACTTCACGGCGGTACAGGTATTCCTGATGACATGATCAAGAAGGCAATCTCACTTGGCGTTGCAAAGATCAACGTAAACACAGAGTGCCAGCTTTCATTCCAGGAGGCTACAAGAAAGTACATTGAAGAGGGCAAGGATCTTCAGGGCAAGGGCTTTGATCCAAGAAAACTTCTCAATCCTGGCTTCGAGGCTATCAAGGCTAAGGTCAAGGAGAAGATGGAACTCTTCGGTTCTGTTGGCAAGGCTTAATCAATAGCTAAATTAACGTAAATAGACGGGCTGTCGTTTCGGCGGCAGCCTTTTTATGTTATTTTATTTTCCAATTAAATAGAGTGTAACCTAGATCAACCACTCACAAATAAAAACAAGGAGATTTTTTTATGGAAATTTTCAGTGCACGTCGTTTAACAAACATGGGACTTATTGCAGCGATATACGTTGTGGCAACGATGCTTTGCAGCTCGCTTGCATACGGACAGGTACAGTTCCGCATATCTGAGGTTTTGATGCTACTTTGTTATTTCAACAAGGATTACATCATTTCGCTTTCTATAGGTTGTTTGATAGTCAATCTATTCAGTACGCTCGGAATGGTGGACGTAGTATTTGGAACGCTTGCAACAGTTGTGGCAGCGGTTCTTATCTATCTGCTGAGAAACAAGGTAAATCTTGTAGTTGCGTCGCTTTTCCCGGTGATATCAAATGCGGTGATAGTTGGCTTTGAACTGACGTATGTCTTCAAGACGCCGCTTCTTGTGAACATGGGCTGGGTAGCCTTAGGCGAATTTGTATGCGTAACGATAGTTGGTGTTATACTTATCAAGGCGCTTATGAAGAACAAGTATTTCAGCAAGCTTGTGACTTTCGGCATGAGTGATCAGGCTCTTAGTGAGCAGTTTAAAAACGGGTGACGATTCCGATATAAAAATCAGCCTGACTTTTTAGTCAGGCTTTATTTTTTGGCGTTTTTATCGAAAAAACTGCGAAAAAGTATTGACAAAGTACGTGTAATATGATATAATATATACGTTGCTTTGAGCAACGTTAAATATGCGGATGTGGCGGAATTGGCAGACGCGCTAGCTTCAGGTGCTAGTGATCGCAAGGTCATGTGGGTTCAAGTCCCGTCATCCGCACCACGAAAAGCTCGATTTTATCGGGCTTTTTTCTTTTGCTCCAGTAAAAATAAATGGGCAGACACGCTGGCTCTAAGAACAATTTTTAATTGATATTATGCTAAAACGCACTACCATAGCTAATGCGTCTGTCGGTTAATATATTCATATATGTAACGAACAAATCCGCAGGCGATACTGCGGATTTCGTTTTAATTTCTATGCACTTTCTAATTCTTCTGTTGGCTCAATAAACACGCTGACAGTTCCATTAAACTCTCCGTTCATCTCGAATCTGATATCAAGACTTTTATCTTCATTTTGATGAATGAAAATTCGCTTGACTAACATTCTTAGATTGATATCCGAAATCGTACCCTCGGACAGGATTTCATCAAGTATCTGTGTTGTGTTTTTAAGCTGTTCTTTTCTCTGTTTGCAGATTTTGTCATATTCCCTCAAGTCGGTTATCCGTTTTTCAATAGCGGATATTTCTTCTTCACGCTTAGTAATCATATTGTTGTAAACTTGTGCGTGTTCTCTGTCGCCGATTCGCTCTATAATCAAATCTTCGATCTGCTGTCGGAGTGATAATATCTTATCGTTGAGCTGCTGTATCTGACGTTCATACAGCGGCTTTTTCTTTACCCAATCCTTGACAATCTTGTTGTAGCGTTCGCTTTCGGCAAGTATCGTTTCACGAAGTCCTCGGACTTCATCTTCGATCAAAGCGTCAAGCTGATTTTCACGGACTGTGTGCGGAGTACAGTATTGCTTGCCGTAGCGGTGTGCGCTGTTGCAAGTGTATTCAACGTACTCTTTGCCTTTCCATTTTCTTGTGCGAGCTACAAAGCAAGCCCCGCAGTCGGAGCATTTTATTAATCCGGAATAGCGATGAAGATTCCTGCCATTTTGCGAACGTGGATTAATCTGTGAACGCTGTTCCAGTAAAAACTGTGCCTGTTTCCAAGTTGTTTCATCAATTATTGGTTCGCAGAAATTCTCATGGCGATACTGTTCTTCGGGCGGAATGAAAGTTTTGGTTTTGTATATTTTTGAAGTTACTGTCTTATGATTAACCATTGTGCCAATGTATAATTCATTTGTGAGAATGCGTTTGACTGCTGTTTGTACCCACAAGTATTTTTTAGAGATGTCGGGTTTCCAATCTGCTAGCTTTCTGCGCTGATAGTATTCTGGTGATTTTATTCCACGTTCGTTCATCTTCTTTGCGATTGTGGTCAAGCCGTAGCCGTCAACGTATAGCTTGAATACTTCCTGCACTATCCAAGCTGTTTCATCGTCTACCAAAACAGTATTTGTGTTTCGGTCACGCTTGTAACCGAGGGGTAAGGACTCTATCAGACCTTTTCCTTTCTGCTTTTGACGTACACCTGCTTTTACTTTTTTGCTGATGTCCTTAGCATAAAAATCGTTGAAGATCTGCTTGAATCCAATCATCAAATCGTCATTCTCGTTACTGGAATCAATGCCCTCAGTCACAGAATAGACCTTGACATTGTTCTGTCGCAAGTGATCTATGAACAGTTCCGTTTGAGTACGGTGTCTGCCAAGTCTTGATAGATCCTTGACCAGAACTACATCAATTTTACCTTCGTCAACAGCAATTTCAAGTTCTCCTAAGCCTTTTCTGTTAAACGTCATTCCTGAAACATTGTCATCAAAGCTCTCTCCGACGATTTCGTAACCATTCTGCTCAGCGTAATCAACTAAAATCTGTCGTTGATTTTGCAGACTGTTCATTTCCTCATCTTCGTCACGAGATAATCTGTAGTATAGCCACGCTCTCATTTTATCGACCTCCTTTAAATTCGGCAGGCACGCTGTGGTGTGTCCACGTTACCTATCTGAACTTCGTTCAGATTGACACTACCACAAGCCACCCTTAAAGTCCAGCGATCACGCTGTTTTATCAATAATTTCTACCTTATCAATAAAATCGGAGTCGGAGCATTTGGACATACTATCTGAATTCAAATAGTCGTTAATCATGGACTCCATGAAGGTATCAAATGTCTTTCCGTCGCCATTATAGATAACAGTGACTGAATTGATTTTCGGGATTTCTCTTTGTCTTGGCATATTTTTATCGCCCTCCTTACTGTCTTTTCAGTTTCTTTTTCTCTGATTTTTAAACTGATCATTTTTAATCATTCCTTTCTTAAAATTTCGTTTGACATCATCAACAACGCCCGCAATTATGCCGATTTCACGCAGTTTTTTGCACTTACGACCCCTCAATCATTCAAAGCTCAAATTTATGACCCCATAAAAATTATGCACAATCATTTTGCTGAAACTGCGTATTTTCGGCACTTTTGCGGCGAGCTTTGCTCGTCCGCTGTGAACGTTTAGGGGGCTGTGACCCCGAAACTTTAACTTGCAATGAAATATTTAACTTTGCTTTAACTGCTGCATATCCGGTATTTGTGCAGATTGACAACTGCCTTTTTATTATCAGAATTAAAATCTCTCCCACATATCGCCCACAGCGGCTCACAAATTGCTTGTGTTGACTTACCCGACAGAAAAATCAAGCCCTCAAATTGGCTTACGTTGCGTTGACAGTAACCTTGAAATGTTGACAGTAAAACTTTGATTTATTTTTTACTGTCACACCTCGCAAAGCAAGGAATTTCAAGGCTTTTCACTATTTTGAAGTCAGCCTGTTGACAGTAACTCCGCTACCATTTTTACTGTCACTACTGTCACGGTCATTATTTTATCTGTCTTTCCACTTTGTTGGTAATATACATTTTTTCTTTTGCTATATTAATATTACTTAGTATGTTATATTAAAGGTATGTCTGTGTGACACGGAGACTATCGCAAATCACTTCAATTGATCTCTTATTATTACTGGCAACAAATTTGAAAAAGTACAGGATTTTTTTATTTGGGTTTTATAAATTTTGTATGGTTGCACAAAATTGAAATTGATAATTTGTCGAGTTTCCCTATACTTGTATAGGGGAAGTAACTGACGACTTAACAACCTTATTTGAAAAATTTTTTTCAAGTTTGTATGATTACACAATAGCCAGAACTTTTATGACTTTTTGCTTTAGCATTTACACAAAGTTATGAGGTGGTAAAACGCCACCTCATAATTTTTATTTATGCGATAAGAATATATTTCCTTGTCTAAAATCTATTTGTTTGAGTTCTTGTACTGGCAAAAAAAGCATAATCATAAAAATGACGATAAGAATGTTGCAAATTGGTCTTAGATGTGATATACTCAATTTTGGAAAAATAAATGTTTTGACTTATTGATAGGAAGTGACAAAATGTTACCGATTTATATGGTATTAGTTGATGATGACGATGTATCAGATTTTGAGGTACTGTATAGAGAGTGTAGAAATAAAGCGTACATAATTGCTTATAAGATATTAAAAAACGAAAGTCTTGCGGAAGAATGTGTTTCAGAAGTCTTTCTTTCTGTTGCAAAGAATTTCAAAAAAGTTAACAATTTAACTTCTTACGAAAAGCAGAAATATGTTGTTATTAGTGTTAGGAACAAAGCTTTCAACATCCTTACGAAAGAAAAAAATAATACATCGAATTTGCCATACGAAGATGATATTTATTTTAACGACGATAAATATTCGGAATTTGATAAGGATAAATGGTCTGATTTAATAAGAAAATTAAATAAAACTGATAGAGATATACTCTATCTTGTATGCGTCCATGGAATGGACTATAAAGAAATTGCAGATTCGTTTGGTATCAGTTATGCAGCAGCCAAGCAGCGATATTGGACGGCAAAGAATAATCTGAAAAAGATAATTTTAAAGGAGGGAGAAATATGAACGAAAACACATTGTTTACACAAGCTTTAAAAGATGTAATTGATGAAGATTATAATGCCGATATGGAAGCGATCTCATTAAATGATGAACACGAATTTAGTGATAAGCATAATAAGAAAATGAAGAAGCTTATTAAACGGCAAAGCAGGCCATATTTTAATCTTATAAGTACGGCAGGTCGACGGGTTGCGTGTGTTATTGTTGCAATGATCGTACTTTCTGCCTCAGCGTTAAGTGTCGAAGCGGTTCGTAATGCAGTATATGATTTTATAATAAAAATCTTTTCGAATCACAGTGTTGTAACAATCGAAAGTGGAACGGACGATGGTTATCCGACTTCTATTGAAGAAAAATATTATATTTCACAGTTGCCTGCCGGTTTTAAACAGACTCAATATGGTGAAACAGATAATAGTATTTCAGTTTTTTATTCAAATGGCAAAAAAGGAATTTTATTTGACCAGAATGTCAAAGGTAATCATAATATATATATGGATAATGAGCGAACGGATTTTACGAAGATCGAGATCGATGGTCAGGAATATTTGCTCTTTGAATCTGATACTGATGTGACGTGCATTTGGGATAACGGTAGGTATATATTGTCAATTTCCGGCAATCTTGACAAAGAAACTGTTATAGATTTATGCAAGTCTACAAAGTTACAAAAATAGTCTTACTAATTTGATTTTTTATTGTTATATAGGGTAGAGAGGTCGATTTGATCTTTCTACTCTATTTTTTTTGAAAGGATAATAAAAGATGAAAAAGTTATTAGCGTTACTTGTTTCTTCCATTATGGTGTGTGGCGGTGGCATATCTGTTTGTGCTGAGCCTCAGTTAAGTACTCCTGTCGAAGGTGAATTTACAGAATACTATAAATACACTTCAAAAATTTATAACAGTATGACTATTTCAAATAAGACTGCTTCGTGCAAAAGTACGATAATGGGATTTTCAGATAAGACAACTAAAGTGGTTGTTACACATACACTAGAGAAAAAGAGTGGAAAATGGTGAATAGATGTTACAAGCTGGTCTAAAACTTTCAACACATATACAGCAATATATTCCACGTCTAAATCATCGTTAAGCAGCGGTACATATCGCCTTAAAACAATCGCAAAGGTATATAACGGTTCTGATTATGAGACCATTACGATTTATATTAGCACAGCGTCATGCTGAAAATACAAATATAAGAAGAAAGGCTCGGTGATTCCAATGCAGAACTAAAATATTTAACAATATTGCACGATTCAATTTGTGCAGGCTTACGAAACTGTTTGAATACAAAGGATTTGCATTGATATTTTTTGGTATTAATGCTATAATTTAAAGGAGAAATTTTTATGAATATGAAAAAAACTATTACAATTGGTATTGCTTCTATTATTGCTGTTAGCACGATGGCGACGACTGCAATTGTAGGTGCATTCGATAAAACCTATGAATCAAATTATAATTATACATACGATGGTAATTCATATGCAAAAATGGATTACTATGAAGCTGGCAATTTTGTTCAAACAAGGGCAACGAATAAGCAATCGCTGACAGAATATCCTAAAATCAGTGTTGATGTTTACTATTCTAACGGCGGATATTTGGATGGAGCATCTGAATATAAGACACTCAGTACAAAAGGATCGATTGGTATCAAGGGTTGTTCAAATTACAGAAGCTCAGGCGGAGACAATTATAAACATACTGTAATTGTGTATCGTGATTCCTCACGTACAAATAAAGTTGTCACAATCAGCAAAACCGTAGGATAAATCATGAAAGGTCGGGGCATATGTTTTTTATTCTTAAAAACATTGCACAGTTTATCAGACACAGCAAGGTTATCTTTGCTGTGTTTGTGGTCTGTGAGATCACAAGCTTGATGCTTATTATTTTTTCATTTGGGATATATCAGAATTATTCACAGCAGATAAAGGACATTGCTTCAGATGAGCCTATTGATGAAGAAAAGAATTGGATTAGCTTTGATTTTGAAAGCGACATTGATGAAGAAAATCCAATTTCAAATGAATCGGTTTTGACTTTTCTTAACGAGATGGGGTCAGCGCTTGGGAATAAAATAGGGTACATAGATTTTGACTGCGGCGGATATTACGTCTACCTGTCATATAATGACGGCTGGGAAATGTATGATATTAAAAAAAATCTGAAAACTAACGGAATGTGGTACAGTGGTAGCTCTTTCAGTAAAACAGATTATGACAAAGCTGCTAAGGTATGTATAGCCCCGATCGAATGTTACAAAGAGATAGACAGCGAGATCGGATATGACGACGACCTTTCTCCTGAAGATTACAGCTATCAGGCATATGATAAAGACGGCAAAATATTTGTCGATCTTCCTGAAGGAACCTTTGAAGTGATCGGATTCACCAAAACCTGGGGAGACAGATATTTTATACCGTATACGGTTTTTTCATCAGATGCCGAAGTTACGACTTTTCCGCAGGTGAAAATACAACAGATTCTGTATCAGAATGAATATAACAGCGCTGTTAACATTTTCAAAAAGTGCTTTGGTGACAGAATAAGCGATGAGGAAATTTCGGATATGCCGGTTTATGATGCCGAGGTGCTGAAAACCTTTCAGACAAAAATGACGATCTGCGTTGTTATTGCGATCATATCTTCTGTCAATATCACGGCATTGTTTAAATATGTGATTGATCTTAGACGAAAGACTATGGCTATATTCAGGATCAATGGGTGTTCTAAAAACAGGCTCAAAGGAATCATGGTCAGCGAGATGATGATATATAGTGCGATCAATATTCTGCTATGTATATCTTGTTTTAATTTTCTTATACTTCCCGGACTAGCCGGTATTTTGCCGTATGTCACTCTTGCATATTCAGTGAAAAACTATATTTTACTTGCAGCGATCTACATAGCTGTGACCTTCGTTTCTCAAAACATAATGATTTATTTCAGCATTTCGCGTTCGCCAGTGCAAATGCTGAAATCACGGAGGTGAAAACGGTGCGCGCATCATATATCAGATATGGTATCAAGGAATTTGAACGTAATATATTTTTTAATATTTTTATAATCCTACAAATTTCCGCAGCTTTGATACTGATAGTTTACTGTGTGTCCTCAATAAACTATATCTCAAAGTTTTATTCACCGATAAAGGAACATATAGACGGAGAAGGAATTTGCAGTATCGACATACCGAATTATCCTCTGCTTGAAGAGATAAGCGGTTTTGAATATGTTGACGAGGTTTACTCCTTCAATTCAGTTGGCGGACTTTATAACAATAGCAATGCCTTTTATAAAAATGACATCAGGTACGTTTATATCAACAGCTATGATGACAAATTCATCAATGATTACATACCAATCCTTGAAAAGGGTAAATGGTTAAGCGAATGTGACAGCGAAGACGGCATAATTAACGCAGTAATATCCTATAGTGATGAATATGAGGTCGGCGATGTGATAACTGTGGTTTTCGATCCGCAGTCAGATTGTGAGAAGGAATTAAATTTTAAAATAGTAGGAATGCTTTGCGATGGAGCTAAAGTTTTTAACGCCTATACATTGATGTCCGAAGTTTCAGACGCTTCATCTTTGTATCCAAATTATTATAGTGCGCAGCATAAAAATGAAATTCTCCTGCTTACTGAAAAAAATCAAAAGCTAGGCGGTTGTCCCGGAATGTCGCTTATTAAATTCAAAGAGGGTCGTAGCGATGAGGAATATGAAAATTTCACCACTCAGTTAGGCGCTGATTTTGATATAAAAGGGATAAAATTATCAAAAATAAACGAGACAAGCTTAAAACAGATAAACGAGCAAAGGGTGATGATATTACCGCTTATAATCGGCATAAGCATACTCATTTTTACAAGCATTTTGAGTATGAGTGCTATAAGTACAAACAGGCAGCTGAAAAATTACGGCATATACAGCATTTCCGGCGGAACAAGGGCAGGCTGTGTTTTAATACAGATGTGTAATGTATTATGCTGCTGTATCTTCTCATGTTTTCTTGCTTATTTGTTTTTCAATATTTTAAAGATCAGTGGAAAGCTTAACGGATCAATTGTTGCTTTTGGTACAAATGAGTTTTGTTCATGTGCAGCATGGCTGATAATTACAATTATAGTTTCATCGATTATGCCTATATTAATAATCGGGAAAAAGAAGATAAAAGATATGTTGCGGGAGATGGAATTATGATTAAGCTTAACAACATAACAAAGATATATAACCCTAAAAAGTCCAACGAGTTTGAAGCTCTGCACGGCGTTTCCTGCGAGATTCAGGACGGTGAAATGGCAGCAATAATCGGCAAATCCGGTGCTGGAAAGTCAACGCTTTTGCATATCCTTGCCTGTATTGACGACTATCAGGACGGCGAGTATACCCTTGACGGGGAGCTTGTCAAGAATCTTTCCGAGCGGCAGTATGCAAAAATACGAAACGAGAAAATCGGTATGGTAATGCAGGATTTTTCTCTTGTCGAGGATTTTACTGCACTGGAAAACGTGATGATACCGCTGAATTTTGCAAAACCAAAAATCAAGAATAAAAAGGAAAAAGCGCTTGCCGCACTTGAATCTGTCGGAATTGAGGAACTTGCGAAAAAGCCTTGTAATAAACTTTCCGGCGGTCAGAAACAGCGTGTGGCGATTGCGCGTGCTATTGTAAACGAGCCGAGCGTGATACTTGCTGACGAGCCGACTGGGGCTTTGGATACAAAGACTTCTGCCGAGATAATGGAGCTTTTCAAGTCGCTCAATCACGAGGGAAAAACGATAATAATCGTAACCCATGATATGAACATTGCGGAGCAGTGCGATAGGGTTATTGAGATTTCGGATGGGCATGTTGTGAAATGAATTTTCAAAACGTGAAATGCCATTTTAATTTATATTTGCACAAATACGTCATAGACCCTATGAAAAACAGTCGTAAGCACCCGCTTGTGACTGTTTTCAAAAGTGGAATTTGCTGATTTTAACGAAAATAAAGAGTTAGTAGATATAACTTAGATTTAAAAGTATTCTTCCACTAACGTTACCCCACCCTCAGGTGCTAGTGATCGCAAGGTCATGTGGGTTCAAGTCCCGTCATCCGCACCATAACAGGACACCAATTTTGATACAATGCGTATCTTGATTGGTGTCCTGTTTTCTTTATCCGAAAGTCCTTGTTTAATGGGATTTGTCAACACAATTTAACGAAAGCAGGCTAATTCTGTATAATAAAACTTGACACATACACTAGGTCATTCTAATGTTAATATTACACTTAACCGCTATGTTCACTCATCGCTTGATACAAAAAAGAAATATGTTGAAA
>OGJK01001708.1_pt1 | contig 19245 bp, 19 predicted proteins | sample 1571961 | NCBI WGS metagenome assembly OGJK01 (sample SAMEA2582120, study PRJEB24529) | metagenome | biome: Human gut stool | place: China | collected 2011 | reverse complement strand
GCACAACACTTTTAATGTTGGGGTCATGGGTTCGAGCCCCATGCGGGTCACTAAGCACTAAAAAGAGGATTTCATCGCTGAAATCCTCTTTTCCGTTTATACACAGCCACTTGTTAGCTAAATGGCGCATTTAGAGGAAGTTATGCTAAATGTTGAACCTGCGGCTAACAGGACATAACGGGAATTAAAAAGCCCTCTCGGGAACGAAATGTGTTACCAAATGTGTTACCACCTCCCAAAAATGTGTTACCACTTGCACATGATGACCCCGAAATTACTCCTTTAGCCGATTTAATTAGTTAAACTATGCTAAAAGAGAATGTAACGGTCATTTTTGACAGAAAGAAACAGGCGGCAAAACGTGGCTCCGGAAAAGTAGAATTACGCATCTATCTTGGCAGAACAGAGCGTAAGTACATTTCTTTGGGTGACTTCCCTGCTGAAAAGTGGGAAAAATTTGCTTCCTCACCACAAGTGAAAGCCGAACGAAAAAAGTGTGAACAGATTGTCGGAGCTATGGAGCTACTGGGCAATGAGATGACGATTGCCACCTTCGATGCCTATTATTATGGTGAGGAAGAGCAGCCCTCCTTCATTTTTACTCCCAAGAAGGCAACTTCCACCAAGCCCAAGCCCAAGGCGAAAGTTCAACCTTCCATCAACTTCATAGAATATATGAAGGAGCATATCGAGGCTGAAGATCTTAGTGAGGGGACTCGAAAACATAAGCAATGCACGCTGAACGCATTGAAGAGATTTGGCAAGATTCAAAAGCTTACAGATCTTACGAGTAATAATCTGGTGGCTTTTGATGAATGGCTACACGACGGTACGCGATCAGATGTTGGAATACATACCTATCACAAACATCTGAAGAAGTATTCCCACCTATTATATATTGAGGGTAAGATTGGAGTTGATCCATATACCCAGGTCAAATTCAAGCGTGGAGAGTGCAAAGAAAGAGAGCCACTGACAGAGGCTGAGCTGCAAAAGTTGAGAAAGATTAAGTTGGACGACAAATTAGACAAGGTTCGCGACCTGTTCGTCTTTTCTGCATATACCGGGCTTGCCTATTGTGATGTGCAGGCTTTCGACTTTGAGAAAATGACTGAACAGCAGGGAAAGTTATATTACATAGATGGAAGCCGCATCAAGACAGCATCGAAGTTTTTCACCCCTATCCTGGGACCAGCCATGGAAGTGCTAAAAAAGTACAAGTTCGTTCTTCCTAAGATTTCTAATCAGAAAGCTAATGACTTTCTTCACCTCATCGAGACTGCCCTAAAGTTGAACAAGCCTCTGACTTTTCATGTCGCCAGGCACTCATTCGCAACATTGGCCCTTGCCCATGACATACCTATTGAGAACGTCTCACGCATGCTTGGACACAAAAATATCCGGACTACACAAATCTACGCAAAGGTTCTAAAAACCACGATTGAGCGGCACGCTGAGAATCTTCAGCGAGCAATCAGATAATTTGATGACACACCACATTGAGCCATGCCTCCCTCTTCCGAGGCATGGCTTTATGTTTTACGCTCCATCAGATAGTTCACCAAGTAGGCGATGCCGCCAAAGAGCATCCACAAAACATACAGAAAGCCTTGAATCACCCAACCTATCAGCTGGAAGATGGCTCTGAACAGGATATATACGAAGAGAAATACTTGCATCTTAAAACATTATTAGCTATACCAAAGATACGAAAAATATCCGAGAAAAGCAAATAATAGAGCATCTAAAGCATTGACAATCAGCAAGTATTTATAACTACATTTTCTCGTAATATCACTATCTCACGGCTTCATTTCTTCGTCTTTTCTCGAAGAAACGGACTCGTAACTTCGGTTTTTCCTTATATCGCTAAATCGGGTTTTCATTATCCCGATTTCACGATAACATTTTTCTTGAATTAGTTATTGAAGAATACCACAGTCCATCATTTCTTGCTAACTTTATGTCAGACAAGCAGGTGGCGGGACTACATTTCCCTTACGGAGTTTGGGTAGCAAGTTGTACTTTTGTGCGGACAAAAGTAACTTGCCAACTCTGTCAAGTTGGGGATTATTCTTCGCAACTCAGAATATAAACAGAAGAATATGGAACGGAAAACGAAAAGACTCTGGATAAGGATTTCTGCACAGGATGCCGAGCTGATTAAACAGAAAGCTACTAACTACAAAACGGTAAGTAGCATGATTTGGGATGCTATTAAGCAATTTGACGATGTTGGCACGAAACGTAAAATCGCCACGCTCAACGAAATGATGACCTTCTATAAGAAGTATCAGCAGGACTTAGCATGGATGGGCAGCAACTTCAACCAGGTGGTCAAGCGTGCCAACGAACTGGCGATAGCCAATGAGCTGACACTTCCCTATTTCGAGAGTGTGCTTTATCCTCAAATCATGGAGCTGCAAAAGCTCTTAACAGCGATAAAACAGGAACAGCATCAGATAGCCAAACGATTAACACGATAAAGCGAAAAGCCGTAATCGGTAAATACCGATTTATCAATCCCATCTTTTCACGAACACACAAGAAAACGATGATAGCAACCATATTACCCTCCAGCACGACATTCCACGCCGTCGAGTACAACGAGCGAAAAGTTGCCAAAGGCCAGGCTGTGCTTCTTGAAATGAAGAACTTCGGTTATGTGGGAGTCGCTGATAGCTACTCTCCCGAACAACTGCAACAATACCTGATTGACTATTCGGCAAGAAACGAGCATATCCGCAAGGCGCAGTTCCATGTTGCTATCTCCTGCCGAGGACATGAATACTCTCAGGAGCAGCTTCTGGATATTGCCCACCGGTATCTCCATGAAATGGGCTATGATGATGAAGGCCAGCCGCTTCTTATCTATGCGCACAATGACACCGACAATAATCACCTTCACATCATCACCAGTCGGGTGAATCCTAACGGGCAGAAGATAGACCACAACCATGAGCGCATCCGCTCGCAGGAGGCTATCAACAAGATTGTTGGCGAAGATGAAGAACTGCGTGCCAGCCTGTTCTTAAAGGAAGCCCTCGGTTACAAGTTCAATTCGCTCACTCAATTCAAAGCTATCATGGAAGCATCCGGCTATGAATGTTTCGAGCGTGACGGCAACCTCGAAATAGCACGCAGCGGTCGTGTACGCACCAAGATTACTAAGGATGACTTGATAGCAGGATTTTCAACCATTGATGAAAAGGAATCCTACAAACGTCGTAGGCAGTTGGGGGCTATAATAAAGAAGTACCGTAACATGGTTTCCAGCCGTGGCGAGTTGGCGGACATCATGCAAAAGAAATTTGGTGTGTCGCTCATCTTCTTCGGTTCAAAGGACAAGCCATACGGCTACATGATTGTGGATCATCACAAACAGGCGGTGTATAAAGGTGGCAGTGTGCTCTCCATCAAACAGCTGCAACATTTCATGAGCGAAGAAGAACGAGTCAATAAGGTGGAACTCTATGTGGATGCCATGCTGGAGGATAATCCACGGATGATTGCCTACGAACTCAACAGAATGTTATGGCGACAGTATGGTACCCGCATTGCCAAAGGTCGCTTCAAACTGCTTGGTGGCAGGGAGGTTGCCCTAAGCGATAACGTGCAAAAGGTGTTGAAGTTCAACTTCATGCTGCGCCGTGTCCAGGCATTTTTCCCTACCAACGAGACCGAGCGTGACATTCTCTGCCATATCTGGAAGATTGAGAATCCCCACCTTATTTATATAGAGCCACACAGCAAGCCCAATAATGGCTTTGCCGTAGAAATGCTGAACAATCTGGCAGCATCAACTGAGAAGCAAGACTTGGAGGTGGCATTAAAAGAGAATCACCTCGCCATTTTCAGGCAAGGTATCGAATATTATTGTGTCGATTTCACGCACAAGTGCATTTTTAACTTAGCTTCAGAAGGCATTGACTTCAAGGCTCTTCTCCCCGCTCTACAAGAACTTCAACCTATGCCAGTGCAGGACTCACATCATTCCAATAACATTTTGAATAACGTCCTTTCGCAGCAGACGGCAACATCCGACCGCAATGCCGAATGGGAAGTGGGTGGCAATGGCGACTATGAGGTGGATGGTGAGTGGAAGCTGAGACGATCGTAGATTTTAAGGCAGCTAGTTTATACGATTTCTGATAACCTTCATAGTCTTCTACTATGTTTAAACTATATTTTTATCTTTATACCTTCAGGAATACTTTCGTATAATAATGATTTCTTTATTTGTGAAGGGTTAAAATTATACTTGTTTTGAAACAACTCTTTAAGCATCTTACAAGTATCGTCTCGAACGGTTGGTCCAATTGTAACTTCTTTTATCAGCTTGCCATGATTAGGAATTGGTACACTTATACCCCTCTCTTTTGTTATTTTAGGTTTAACAATGATAGCTCTGTATTCTTATTCATATTTAAAAGCTTTTCTTTTTAAGAGTAGTAAGCGCTCCTTTAATTCCATTGAATGAAGATCTCGCCTTTTGGGTTCTGGATCGAATGGAATCTTGGGTAACGGCTTTTTTATAAAAGCCGTCCTCATATATTCAACCCTATCAAAATATACTTGCCAGTTATTATTATTTAATTGAATGTCATCAAGGAATTGTAATAACTCCTTTCGATCAAAAGAAAATTTAATACACGGTTCATTCTTAGAATATGCATTCCACGAAGCTTCACTAGTATTATTATTTGTAAAACAGGTACAGAACACACGACCTTTCCATGCAAATTTCTGGTTTGAACCATATGTAGCATTGATGAACCTTTTTTCAAACGGATCGTTCCACTCTTCTGGATTAGCAAACCAAAATGTCTTTGAATTTAATAGATTTAAAGCCCTTTCAAGCAGCATAAATTTATTTACCACTTTTTTCTTTTCAAATTCTTGACGATCTAATATAAAAGATTTTAAATTATTGGTGTCCGATAAAACTTTTAGTGCATTCATATCTTTTTAATTCAGAATAATAAAAAACGGGCTGATTGTTTTGTACATTCAGCCCTTCTTATTTCCTTTGTAGTTGCAAAAATAAAACAATGAAATAAGATGAGCAAAAGTACACATTTTGTCGGACAGCCGCTATATGTTCAACTGTTAAACTATTTTAATCGTGATGAAATTCTCTCTCTAAGCCAAGTTCAGGGAGGTGAACACTATATAAAGAAGTTTGATGCATGGCATCATCTTGTCGTCATGCTTTATGCAGTAATGATGCGTTTAGACTCTCTACGTGAGATAAAGACTTCTCTCTTTGCTAATGTTAATCGCTTTAATCATCTTGGTTTAAAGCATTTTCCTTGTCGAAGTACCTTGTCAGATGCAAACAAACGTCGAGATTCTGAGATATTCGGTTCAATCTATATGAACTTATATGAGAAATACCGGCATGAGCTTTACTCGGACAGCCGAAGTTGTGGACAGCCCAAATGGCTGAAGAATCTAAAGATAATAGATTCTACGACAATAAGTTTGTTTTCTAACTTGGTCTTTAAAGGTGTAGGGCGTAATCCCAAAACTGGTAAGAAAAAGGGTGGAATAAAAGTACATACAGAGATATTTGCCAATGAGAATGTCCCAAGCGATATCAAGTTCACATCTGCAGCCAGCCATGATCAATTTGCACTTATTCCAGAACGATACGCCAATGAGGAGCTGATTGCTTTTGACAGGGCCTATATCAACTATGAAAAGTTCTCAGAACTCACGCAAAGAGGCGTTATATATGTAACTAAGATGAAAAATAATCTTAGCTTTGAAAGAATTGCCGATACAGATTATGAGATGACTACAGATTATGGAGCTGTGCGCGTAGAAACCATACTCTTTCATAAGCATACAAAGGAAAAAGATATCTACCATAAAGCAAGAAAAATCACATATGAGGATAAGACTAAGAAAGGGAAAATCAAATTCATATCACTGCTGACCAATGATTTTCAGATGTCGGCAGAAGATATTATAGCGATTTATAAGAGACGATGGCAGATAGAAACCTTATTTAAGCAAATAAAACAGAATTTCCCGCTAAGATACTTCTATGGAGAGAGTGCGAATGCTATAAAAATACAAATATGGATTACGCTTATAGCCAATCTGCTTATAACACTAGTGAAGAACAGAATAAAGAGATCCTGGAGCTTCTCAGGCTTGGCTACAATGATAAGAATTCTACTTATGAGCTATGTTTCAATACAAAGTTTCTTTGAACAGCCACATAGAGATTGGGAAAGATTGATTACCCAAGTAAAAGCCCCACCTGAAGAGTTGTCATTATTCTAGGGGGGCTTGGAATTGGAAATTAGAACTAATCATGAGTATTTCAGCAGCATTGAGAGAGAGTAGTGCAGCATGTAGAGGTTTTATCGGACAGCAATAATTTTAAATGCATTGGTATATTTAATTCTTGTTGAATTGGTATTTATTGAGTTATAACGATTTATACTAGTGTTTAGATTCTTTCAATGTTGCAACATTTTACTTCCACTCCACCTTCAAGTCCTTAAACATGACGGATTCTTTATTCTCTCCATTGAGGACTTCAAAGCGCAGCAATTTGATTTCCTTTACCTTATCTATATTCACGTCATTGAAGATGATACGACCATTGGTTGGGGTATCTTTGAATACCCTGACAATAACATCGTTGCCTACGGTAAGATGCTCTGTCTTCTGTCGTTCTCCATACAGATCTACATAGGAGGCTTCGTAGCCGGAAACTATCATATCTACCATTTCACTTGTGGTGGACATCTGAAAAATTGCCGTGATAGATTTCTCTGCCTTATGACCCTTCAGTGAGATTAGTTTGTAGGTAACGCCGTTGCTACCCTGCATTGTTGTGATGGCCTTGCCAAAGTCCATCGCTTTACGCAAATCGACATTCAACTGTTCCACCTCACTCACACGTTGAGAGAGTCCGTTCAGCTGTTGCTGCCGCTTCTATCTTTTGTTTTAACTCTGTAATCTGGCTTTCAATGGTTTGCTGCGCCATCGCTGAAACCGACAGCATCAAGGTACATACGACGACTAATAGTTTCTTCATAGATGGGATAATTATGATAATGATTTTGATTTCCAACGACAAAGATACTATATTCTTTGTAAATTTCTCTTTGACAGCCCTAAAACTATCCCTACTTTTTCACCACTTGCGGACTACTAACCGTTAAATAGTCTTAATCTTTATTCTTCGTCTGATTTTTGGTCAATCCCCACACATCGCTTTCCCTAATCCTACATCTTATTACATTTACACAAAGGGACATTAACCATCTATAAATGAGGACATTCTGGGATGAAAGACCATTTGCAAGTATAAAGCGGAAACACTATCTTTGCCAATGATTTCACGATTTAACATCTTCTTCATTTACCTACTTCTTAAGATGCTTATTTCACGAAATAACGCTACTGGGGCCCAACTCCATTTGATAACCGGCCTTCCAAAAAGGAGTTTGTTATTATCTCACAACTAATAACAACCTCGACAATGAGAGACAACATCATGATAACCTTTGCCAATCAGAAGGGCGGTGTCGGAAAGACCACGCTCTGCACCATGTTTGCTGATTATCTGGCAGCAAAGGGCGAAAGCGTACTCGTTGTTGACTTCGATCGTCAGCAGACCATCTACTCCAAACGACAGGAAGACCTTGGAAAATATGAAGGAGTACGACTGCCTTATACCGTGCAGACATTCGACATCAAAGACACCAACAACGTGAGAGAGTTCCTGACGAATCTGCGTAACGGCTATAAAGGCTTCGTACTGATGGACCCTCCCGGCAATCTGTCGCAACAGGGACTGGTGCCCATCTTCGCCCTGAGCCATTACATCGTTTGTCCCTATCAGTTCGAGGCGACCTCCATCAGTTCTACCGCCACTTTCATCGGCTTTATCGCCAAGCTACAGCACATGCTGCCCATCATGAAGAGCCGGTTCATCTTCGTTGTGAACAAATGGGACAAGCGGTATGGCCGGAAGGCGGAACTGGAGCTGTGGGATAAGACGGAGGAAAGGCTGCGCCACTTCGGACTGGTTGCGCCACGCATTGAGGTCAAGGCAGATATGCAACGCTACAACACCATTGAACTGATGGGACCGCAAAACGACATCGTGTCGCCTACCTTCGACTTTATGTATCAACAGATCATCGAACCTAAAGAGCTGACAAAATGAAAACAACCATTCCACATTCACAGACTACGCCTACCAACGACCTACTCAACCTGCCCGACATAGACGGTGTTTTTAATGAGGTGAAAGGACAATCAGCCCCAGAGCCTTCGCAAACCACGCTAAAGGCAGCACCGACTGACATCCGTCAGACGAATGGCAGTTGGCAGCTCTTTCAGCAATATGCCCAGCAGTACGGCTACCGTGTCAAGAAGTACGACCGCAAGAACTACGAGATAGACAACGAGGTGGTGGATTTGCTGAAGCTGTGCAATATCAACAACATGTCGGTTACCGACATCATCAACGCTGCCCTCCGTGCCTTCATCGGCACCAACAGTGGCTACCTCAAAGAGTTTCTACGCAGTAACGATTATATTGTCAATAACCTTCAAGATCATGTATAGGCAAAGTATTATCTGGATCGCACCAATGGTGGATTTCCTTATCAACCACTACAAGGAGATGAGCAATACCGCTTTAGCAGGGCATTTGGGCATTTCTCTGAGCTGCTTACGCCGAAAGCTGCATGAGTTGGGCTTGCGTAAACACCCTGTCACCAAGGCGATGACGGTAGTAGAGGCCGTCTGTCGGCTATACAGCAGCCATTCCCATAGTGAGATTGCCCGGCTTACAGGCATTTCCACCCGGACGGTATCACGTATCGTGAAGAAATACCGTCTTAGCAGGACGGCGGACGAGGCCCGAGAGATACGATCGCGCAGCAGAAAGAGTATCATCAAACGGGAGAAGGCTCGCGTGCTATTCGGTTTGCCACAGAAAACAAACATCAAGGTGGTGGGCAACAAGAAACGGGTGGTCCTGAAGAGCATCCTGAAGTCTTGCGGCTATATAGTCATCCCAGGACACAACACCTTATATTATAATGAGCAGCTAAAGCGCCGACCGATACGCGAGAGCAATGGACAGAGGTTGGGATTGACCTTTCAGCCAATGAGTGCCTATCTTGCTGCATCTGCTCAATGCTCACCGTTCACCTAAAGACCATAGCTTATGAATTTTCAAATATTCCTCGGTTTTATCGTGGTTTGCTACCTTTGCTATTACTTCGGCACGGTGGCCTACGACCTGTTGACAGGCAGAAAACGTGCTGCCAGCGAAGACGACAAGGTGCAGGAGGAAGCCATCGACATTTCTGATGAAGTAAGGGAATTTACCCCCGTGCTTATCACTCGTCCCATCGTCAAGAAGCAAAAGGCGGCTGCTATGAAGCGGAAGCAGACGGCAGAACTCCTGATGACCGGCGGCATTGAAGTAAACGACCTGCTGGTCAAGGTGGAAGATCTGTCGAAAGAAGGAGAGAACAGCGAACTGGGCGACTTGCTTGCCGAATGGAAGGAGTTTGATCCCGAAAGAGAGGGCATTTCTTCATAACAACATATCGACCTTTATCTTTAACATTTCAGACGTAGCACTTTAACTTGTTTCACTTACGGCTTTAACATGGAATTGAATCTCAAATTTAATCCATTCGATTATGTCGCAATTAAGAGAACAAGCAGTAAAATGCGTAAAACGTGCTTGGAGCTTTGCGAAGCGTCAGTCTTTGAAATTAGCAGTGTGCGCATGTATGTTCACCCTGAGTACAGGAACAGCGTTGGCCAACAGCAAGGGTGCGGGCGGCTTCTCCAAGGCCACCACGGAGATCTCTTCGTATCAGACCCCAGTGTCCAACCTGATGAAGGCCATTGCAGCCGTCATCGTGCTCGTAGGCGCGTTCAATGTGTATTTCAAGATGCGTGCGTCCGTAATGGTGATATGCTAAATACCTGAATGGCTTCAGGTTAGGTCAGTGTTCAAAGACCTACTTCCAACCGACTTACCCAGCGAGGAAACTTTAAGGGGAACATAGCACGTCGGGAAAGCTGCAAGTTGACTAATTGCCAAGTCACGACTGAACAGCAAGGAAGAAAGACAGATATAAGGATGAAGTCTGTATTGATTGAACGATAGCTTCGCGACAGCCGAAGTAGTTATGGCGTAAGGCAGTTATTCACGCCATATTGCAGCACACTGCTACCCTGCATTTGTAGTCAGTGCATTGGACAATGCTGCAACGCAGCCGCAATAAGCGGAAAGAAGCGAAAGTCGCATCCGACAATCTGTCATGCTAATAGTTAGCATACCACTAAACGGAGATTGTCTAAGTCGGAACGCCGAAAGGCTATGAGGGCGGGCCTCTGAATATCCGATATGGCAACGGAGTTCCCGTAGTAGTCCGAGCAGGGGAAAGCCTTGTACATGGCGAAGGGGGACAGTTAGTTACTTAGTATTAATTTTGGAAAATGTGTGAGACATGAAAAGAAATCCAGAAGGAGTATTAAAAGCTCTCAGTGAACACAGCAGAAACACGGACTATAGGTTCGAGCGGCTGTATCGTAATCTTTTCAATGAAGCGTTCTTCCATGTAGCCTATCAGCGCATTTATGCAAAGCCGGGCAACATGACACCGGGAACAGACGGCAAGACCATCGACCGGATGAACCTTCAAAGAATCGACAATGTTATCGAAAGTCTCAGAAATGAGACATACCAGCCCAACCCTGCAAGGAGGGTGTATATACCGAAGAAAAACGGCAAGAAACGTCCGCTCGGTATTCCCTCCTTTGAGGACAAGTTGGTGCAGGAGGCAGTAAGGATGATTCTCGAAGCCATTTACGAAGGACATTTTGAATGGACTTCACACGGCTTTAGACCAAACCGCAGCTGCCATACCGCACTTGCGCAGATTCAGAAATCGTTCTCGGGCGCAAAGTGGTTCATCGAAGGAGACATCAAAGGCTTCTTTGACAACATAGACCATGATGTGCTGATAGACATTCTTCGGAAGCGTATATCTGATGAACGATTCCTAAGACTTATTCGCAAATTTCTCAAGGCAGGTTACATTGAAGATTGGCAATACAACAAGACGTACTCGGGTACACCGCAGGGTGGAATCATCAGCCCGATTCTGGCAAACATCTACCTCGACCAGTTCGACAAGTACATCAAGGAATACGCCAAAGACTTCAACAAGGGCAGGGCGAGACACACAAATAACGAATACGCACGCTTGAATACAAGACGTGTTTTGCTGAGAAAGAAAATTGAATCCGAAACGGATGGACGTGCGAAAGCAGAGATGATGCGCAAATCACAGGAAATGCGCGGTCTCATGCTCTCCATGCCACCCAAGGACGCAATGGATGCTGATTACAGACGACTTCAGTACGTGAGGTATGCCGATGACTTTCTGATAGGAGTAATAGGCAGCAAGGCGGAATGTGAGAAGATGAAGGCGGACATCGCCGACTACATGGGTGGAACCCTCCACCTTGAATTGTCGGACGAGAAGACGCTGGTAACCAACGCACAGGACAAAGCCAAATTCCTCGGTTATGAAATCTCTGTGAGAAAGTCCAATGCGCTAAAGAGAAACAGGAAGGGAATCCTTTCAAGGGTCTTCAACGGTTCTGTCGTTCTGACAGTCAATCCCGAGACAGTCCGCAAGAAACTGGATGAACTTGGTGCCTTGAAGATAAGGAACATCAATGGTTCGGACACTTGGCGGTCGAGGTCGAGAGAAAGACTGATAAGCATGAAGCCAGAGGACATCCTCACTAAGTACAACGGTGAGATACGGGGATTCTACAACTATTTCTCGATAGCAAACAATGCTTGCGCCCAATGTTCTACCTTCGGGTACATTATGGAATGGAGCCTGTATCTGACCCTCGGTCAGAAGCTAAACCTCTCATCCATGCAGGTGAAGAAAAAGTTCTGTGAAAACAAAGACTTTGTGATTCACTACAAGGATAAGAAAGGCAGGGATTGCAGACGAGTGTTCTATAATGAAGGATTCAAGAGACAGAAACCGCAGTATGACTCTTATGTTGATGTAGAACCTATGAGCTTCTCTCTTCCTAGGCCTTCATTGGTTGAAAGACTAAAGACTGGCCGTTGTGAGTTATGTGGCAAAGAGGGGAAAGTCATGATGCACCATGTACGCAAACTTGCTCTCCTTAGTGGAGAAACATCTTGGGACAAATGGATGCTAGAACATAAGCGAAAGACACTTGTTGTCTGCGAAGCCTGTGGTTGTCTCATTCAGCAAAGTTCACTTGCGGGTCATTAACTAATGGAAAGCCGTATACTCGGAGACGAGTACGTACGGTTTGGGGGCAGATTCTCAGAAACCTACCACTGCAAGGTGGAAAGGCGCTGGGTCTCGAGCCTACAGAACGGCGACCAGGACGTGAAGAAGACCATCATGCTCACCATCGGTGGCTGTGTGGCTTTCATCGCCATGTCGGAGGCACTTCCGCTCTTCTTCAAGTAATCAACCGGTGGGAGCCGGACCATTTGACCATGCGTCTGGCTCCTGCCAAATTTCAAAGTTCTATGGAAGATTTCTATCCTATATACAAGGGCATACAGAAACCGTTGGAGTTCATGGGTATCAGAGGCCGCTTCCTGACCTTTGCCGCGATTGCCATCGGTGTGTCCTTCCTCGGCTTTATCCTCTTCTCCATTATCTTGGGTAAGTTGGCTGGCTTCATCGCCATGATTGTTCTTGCCCTTGTCGGACTGGCTACCATCTACATCCGGCAGCGCAATGGGTTACACGCCAAACATCGGGATAAGGGTATCTACATCTATCATGGAATCTTCAAACACTAACGGTTATGGCACAGAAAAGAAAACCATTCGATAAACTCTTTGCCCAGTTGCAGGACATCAGGGATAAGGACGGGAAACTGCTCAATACGGTGCTGTGGTCGCAAAAAGGCAACCCATCTGTCTTCTTTGAGATTGAGAATCCCGTGCAGCAGTATTGTACCGATGCCGACCAGTATCGGCTCTTTCAGGACGTACTGGCCAACATCGTCAAGACGCTCGGCGAGGGGTATGCCCTGCAGAAACAGGATATTTTCTGCAAGCAGGAATATCACCATGAGCCGGAGGGAGAACAGGAGTTCCTCACCGAAAGTTACTTCAACTACTTCGAGGGACGGCCTTATACCGACATACGCACCTTTCTCATCATCACGCAGGAATGTGCGCACAATGCCTTCGTGAAATACGATGCTAAACGATGGGAGGACTTCCATGTAAAGGTGGCCAAGGTAGCCGACATCCTGCAGGAGAAAGGTATTGTGCACCGTAAGCTGAGCAAGCCTGAGATTGACGAGTACCTTCATCGCTTCATGGCGTTCCAGCTCAAGCAGGGGCCGTTTTCCATGACCAACTTCAAGTGCTCGGACGAGAACCTGAAGATTGGCGACCGCACGGTGAAGTCCTTCCCCTTGGTGGATATAGACGAAATCAACATGCCCAACTTCGTGCGACCGTTCCTCTCTGTCAATATCAACGGTACTTACATTGCCACCGACCTCTTCTCCTTCCTGACAGAGATTCCTTATACCGATTGTGTTATCTACAATCAGGTCATCCAGATACCTGCCCAACGCAAACTCATGCGGAAGCTGCAAGGCAAGGCAAAACGTCACGGCTCCATGCCCGACCCGTCCAACCGCATCGCTAAGGAAGATATAGAACGGCTACTGGACACGTTGGCCGTGGATAGCAAACTGATGGTCTATACCAACTTTAATATCCTCGTCAGCTGTCCACACGATAAGATAACCCCGGTTACCTCGTATATCGAGACGAAACTCTACGACTGTGCCATCATGCCTTCACGCTCGGCCTATAACCAGTTGGAACTCTTCACATGCAGCTTTCCAGGCAACGGCTATGCCTTCAATCCTGACTACGACCTTTTCCTCACTTTATCGGACGCGGCCCTTTGCCTTTGCTTCAAGGAGCATCTGAAACACTCGGAGGAAACTCCACTCAAAACCTACTACACAGACAGGCAGGGACTACCCGTGGCAATAGACATTACCGGCAAGGAAGGTGCGCACAAATACACCGACAATGCTAATTTCTTCTGTATTGGTCCCAGTGGCAGCGGCAAGAGCTTCCACATGAATAGCGTGGTGCGCCAGTTGCTGGAGCAGAATACGGACGTGGTGATGGTTGATACCGGAGACAGTTACGAGGGAATCTGCAGCTACTTCGGTGGTACCTATATCACCTATTCCAAGGAGCATCCCATCTCCATGAATCCGTTCAAAATCACCAAGACAGAATACCGACAGAACTTCGGGGAGAAGAAGAACTTCCTCAAATCCCTCATCTTCCTGATCTTCAAGGGTAGCGAGATGCCCTCCAAGATTGAGGATGCCATCATCAATCAGGTCATCGTGGAGTATTACGATGCCTTCTTTCACCCTTTCCATGGTTTCTCTTCCGAAGAAAAGGACAGACTGCGCCATCGCCTTTTGCTGGAGGACAAGAAGAACGGCGAGTATGAGAAGTACGGCGAGAAAGTGGAGCATCGCTATTATCGGGACTTCAAAACACAGCAAAACAATGCGCAGACGGTTGATCAGAGTGATGGCAACGAGGAACAGCCGATTACCACACCACAACATGCACAGGAGGGAAGCTTTTTCTCTGAAGCCGAAGTTGCCCACCAGATAAAGGCAAAACGACAGGTGGAGAAACTGCACGCCTTGGTCAATGACAAAGCTGCGACGGAGGGCGAGAAGGTAGCGGCCAACCGTCAGCTCATGCGTCTCATGGCAGAGGTGATCGAGGGCAGCTACCTCATGCGCATCGAGCAGAAGATAGAGAAGATGGAACAGCGCAGACGGAAGATGACCGTCAGGAAGCTGTCCTTCAATACCTTCTATGAATATGCACTGGAGCGTATTCCGCAGCTGATGACCGAGAAAAAGATTGCCTTCGACATTGACAACTTCTCTGCCATCCTCGAACAGTTCTACCGCGACGGTGAGCTGGAGAGTACGCTGAACAACGACCTGGAGCAGTCACTTTTTGATGAGCGGTTTATCGTCTTTGAGATAGACAAAATCAAGGACGACCCGGTGTTGTTCCCTATCATGGTGCTCATCATCATGGATGTGTTCCTCCAGAAGATGCGTATCAAGAAAGGTCGTAAGGCACTCATCATCGAAGAGGCATGGAAAGCGATTGCCTCGCCTACAATGGCAGAGTACATCAAGTATCTGTACAAGACGGTACGCAAGTTCCACGGCATCGCCGGTGTGGTGACGCAGGAGTTGAATGACGTGATAGACTCCCCCATTGTCAAGGAGGCTATCATAAACAATAGTGATGTAAAAATCCTTCTCGATCAGGCTAAGTTCAAGGACAGGTACGATGACATTGCGGCTATCCTCGGACTGACGGCCGTACAGCTGCAGCAGATCTTCACCATCAATGCACTTAACAACCATGAGGGGCGCAACTACTTCAAGGAGGTGTGGATATGCCGTGGACAGGTGTCGGATGTGTATGGCGTGGAGGAACCGCCGGAATGTTACTGGGCCTACACTACGGAACGGGCAGAAAAGGAAGCCCTCAAAATCTACACAAGACATTATGGTGGCAACATCCAGCGTGCCATCACGGAGATAGAGAAAGACCGCAGACAGGCAGGGATAAATAAATATCTCGACTTCGCGCGGCAGGTTAATGAACATCAAAACATTGAGCTTATGGAAAAGTCAAAGTTAATACTCGTTATGGCGATGCTCCTTGCCTCGCTGAATATTCAAGCTGGCTGGCGTGTGGTGATCGACAAGAGAACGACGGCAGCTGTAGCGGCAAATGCAGCTTCGCAGAAACTCATAGAGGATAAGCACAACGGTCGTTTAGATTCCATCAGGTCCAAGCAGGAGAAGCTGATGCAATACACCGCTACGATGGCAAGCATCAAGGAACTCTACCAACTCTCCATGCAGAACATTACAGGCTTTGGGGAGGAAAGCAAGTATTACGGTGAAATCGTTTCGCTCACTGCCGGTATCTTCAAGGACGTGCCCATTGTATTGAAACAACTCGGCAAGTCGCCGGGCAAGAACTATGTGGTATGCCTCAATGAGATGACCAACCTCGTGTCCGAGACGGAAGGACTGGTACACGACTTTGTGGATATTGTAAACAACGGTAAGATACGCAATCCGTTGGGTACTGCCAAGGAGGATGGTAAGGACGATGGATATAACCTGCTCAATCGTTATGAACGGCTGACGGTGGCTAACAAAATCTATAGCCGTCTGCTTGAAATCCGCTATAAGCTGGAGGTCATGGTGATGATGTGCCAGTTCGGTAACAGCTGGGGCGATGTACTCATGGCCATCGACGTGGAGTCGTGGGCTGCCTATATCACCGCGCGAAACTCCGTGGACGGACTGATTGACAACTGGAACGGATTGGGTGTCTAATGGAGATTGAGCCTATGAAAAGAGCATGGAATATAAAATGGAATATAAGGAGGTGCTGGTTGTTGCTCTTATGTCTGACCTTGGCAGCTCCCACCTTTGCCGATGTCATCCCCACACCGAGGGATCCGGCCACCATCGAAGCCCTCATCAGTTTGCACAAACTCATCAAGGGTGAAGAAGACAAGGCTCTGGCGAAGGTAACAACGAGCTTTGGCGAGCAGAGCATCATCACAAAAGGTGCCACCAAGTTCAACAATGTAAGGACGACCTTGGACAGCAAACTGAATAACGGCTATTCCTACGTCATCTTAGCCGGAGCGTTGGGTTCGACGGCCAACAGTATGTACCGCCTGATACAGGAGTATTCTCAGTTTACACGCTCCACCTTCCAATACACGTTCAAGAAACCGATGGTGGCATGGTATTATACCGAAGCGAACATGGCGTGTGCAAGGGAAATCAAGAACATCAAAGCCCTCTATGCCTCACTTGCCGCCAGCGGCATCAATGTGATGAAAGCCTCGATGGACGAGAAACTTCACATCATTATGGAACTTAAAAACTCCATTGAAACAATGAGAGGCATTATTGACAGTGCCAATGTATGGTGCAGCCTTATTACCGTTGGTGGCTTCAGATATGACTACATCTGGGACATTCTCAACAGTGAGGTGACGGATAAGATAGCAGAAGGTGTAATCAATAAATGGAACAGCGTATGAGAAAATATCTATTCGCCATTGTGGGGTTGTTATATTTCTCTTTCCCTGCTTTGGCTCAACATCCTACCTACGACGACCAGAAGGAAAAGCAGTGGAAGTCGATGGAGAACGGTCCATGGGACTTTTCCCCGGATTGGTATTATTACCTGCTGCATAAGAAGTATAGTGGCGGTGAGACTTATTGGCAATGGAGATTCCTCAAATCCGGCTGGAGAGTACGGTTCAAGGAGAATAAATCCAACGTGAAGCGGATTATGCCCACCCGTATCACCACCGAAGAGACGCAACGGCAGAAGGTGAAGAAAGCCGAAGAGGAACGCATGAAGATAGAAGATCTCTACAAAGAAGAAGTTGCTCGTGCAGCTGACAGGAATGTCGATTTGGTTTATTCTTCGTTCAAGGCCGACTTTGACCGTATGCAGAAGTCCATTACCGATGGACTGCTCTTCTGTATGCAGCGAAGCAAGGGGAAACTGAAATTTCAGGTCGATGAGCTGACGCGGCAGAATGAAATGATGTGCCAGGACATCGCCTACATCCATCGGACAGGTGCAGGGTATGAACTTGAAAACGCCAAGCGGCAGAAAGCCTACCAGCAATACAAGAAACAGATGGAGGAGATGGTCAGCCGGGTGGCGCACCTTGTCGGCATGGCGCAGAACTATTACAAACGATAACATTATGATTTAAGAATATGGTTACAGACATCTTATTGAATATCACAAGTCAGCTGCTCACGATGGGATTGCCTTCCATCGACGAGAGCCTGGACAAGCTGCTGGTGGCGATGGAGACCTTCCCGAAGTCGGCGGTACTAGGCGACACCGTGGGCTATGCCCGTGTCATCGGCCTATGCCTTGCCCTTTGCGTGGGTTCCTACGAGTGCTGGATGATGATGCTTGGGCGTAGGGCGATGGACGTGATGAAACTTCTCCGCATCGTGGGATTGTCCATTTGCATCACGTACAGCTCATGGATCTGTCAGGAACTGGCCCGGCCGGGCAAGGCATTGGAGGCGACCACCAAACAGATGGCAAGCAGCAAGAACAAGGAAGTGGCAGCTTTGGAGCTAAAAGTGGCGCAAAAGCAGTCGGACTACCTCAAACGGCTCCGACAGGTGCAGGACAGCATCGAGACGGCGAAGCAGGTACAGGAGATTGGCGAGGATGCTCATTGGTGGGACAAGCTCATCTACAATATGGAAAATCTGGGCACAACCATCAACAACTATGCGCAGCGAGCTACCGTAGCCACGGAGACAAAAGTGTCGGAATGGATCAACGACGTGATACGCTTCATCGGGGAGCTGATATTCCAAATGTCGTATTATGGTATTTTGGTGGCCCAGCGTATCTTCATGACGATACTGGCGATCTTTGCTCCTATCATGTTTGCCCTGTCCATCGTTCCGCCATGGAGCAGTGCATGGTCTCAATGGATCAGCAAATACCTGTCTTTGTCGCTATGGGGATTTGTTACCTATATGTGCCTGTACTACATTGACTTTATCCTGATGTATAACCTCGGAGAAGACCTAACCGCTTACGGTAGGCTTTTGCAAGGTCAGGTGAACTCCTGGGGGCAGATTGGCGCACTGGGTATTCAAGGAATTGGCTCAAACTGTATGTATGCCATGGGTATGCTCGTGGGTGCCTACATCATTCGCTTTGTTCCAGAGGTGGCTTCATGGCTGATACCGGGTGGCGTGAGTTCGAGTGCGGGCAGTGCCGCAGGTGGTGTCGTGGCCGGTGTCGTTGGCGGAGCTGTGGGCAGTGCCGCTTCTACAGGAGTGGGCATCGCTTCGGTTGTTACGCCAGTGGCAGGCTCGGCGGTATCCGGGGCTGCTCATCTCGGAGCGGCAGGTGTGGCCGGAGCCGTGAGTGGTGCAAGTGGCTATTCCGATGGCGGTGCGGCTACTTTAGCTGGAGCGATGGGCGGTGCAGCTTCAGGTATGGCGAAAGAGGCCAAGCACATGTTCACCGAAAGTTCTGCTGGCAAGGCGGCATCGAAG
>OGJK01001700.1_pt1 | contig 19352 bp, 16 predicted proteins | sample 1571961 | NCBI WGS metagenome assembly OGJK01 (sample SAMEA2582120, study PRJEB24529) | metagenome | biome: Human gut stool | place: China | collected 2011 | reverse complement strand
CCCTGATGAGAGAAACCATCTCCTTGTAGTAGCCATTCTGAAAAGCCTTGTCGAGCGGAACATCGTACTCGTCTATAAGGATAACTGCTTTCTGACCATAGTGCTTATACAATAGCTGTGAAAGAAGTTGTAATGATGATATAAGCTTATCTTTATTAAAAACAAAACTGCCATCCTCTATAATAGTCAATCCCTTATACTGTTCTCTCTCAAGCAGCGTAAGCTTATCACTGTCAGCCAGAAAAGACACTCTGCTTATTTCTTTGCCAATAACTCTTACAAGAGCATCAAAAGCCTCGTCATACATCAATCCCTCCACACCCTTGAATGAAAGAAATATGACAGGATACTTACCCATATGCTCATCACAAAGCTCTTTATTGCCTGAAATATATAAGCCATCAAACAAGGTCTTATCTGTGCCTATCTCAAAAAAGCTTTTTAGCATGCTCATATTGAGAGTCTTGCCGAAACGCCTAGGGCGTGTAAAAAGAGTTACCTTTCCCCAGCCCTGTAAAAGCTGCTCTATAAGCCTTGTCTTGTCAATATAATAGAAACCCAGTTTACGAATTTCCTCAAAATTTTCAATTCCAACCGGTAACTTCAAAGTATTTGCCATAAAAGCCTCCAAAAAAATAATCCGCTATACTTAACTCCAGTATAGCGGATTGCCATGCAAAATACAAGTTACAGCCCTTTTAAAATCATTACATTGTCTGCACAATTTATTCAATGGAATACATAGTAATCATTATTTCCCACTTGGACATGATACTCTTCATCAATGAAAATAAAATCTCTTCCAAATTCAAGAAGAAATTTTTCATATTTTTCAAAATTGCTTTCTTTAAGTCATATTCTTTATAATGGTGTCAGGCACAATGTAAAACTTATCCGGAAATATTATCCTAATTATACCATCACTATATTATTGTCATACGCTAAATTATGCTTAATACGCTCCAACTCTTGCCTAATCCATATATACTTCTCACGTAAATGACTATCTGCATATCCTTGAAGTCTTGAATCAACACACTGCCTTATCTTTTTAACCTGTCCGTTTGTCACAAACTCATCCAGTGTTTTACATTGAAAGTAACGTTCAAGCGTATTTATATAAAAATATCCATCTTTGTCTCTTGGTAACTTTTTCCATTCTGAATCAACAGATACCATTTTCCCTTTAACCACAGCGTCAGAAACAATAATTCTCGGATATACTGCATAATTTTCCTGCGCCACATAAGCATCCACCAAGCCCTTGCCAAAAATCAACTGTTCATCAAGGTAGAAATCCCCCTCTGCAATAGCGCCTCTCAGAAATACAGGTACTTCCAAATCATATAACTGTTCCTGAATCACGTCACATATGTCAATCACAACGGCTAATGCTTCCGGATACCCAACAGGTGCTGCTATAATAATACTATCCGACATAATATGCATCTTTGTCTTGCTTAAAACGTCATTATACTGATTCAGAACTATATCTTCATCATATGCTGCACGTCCCAGTGCCAAACAAAAATCACTCTGCGGAATAACATTTGAAAATATCTCTCTGATTTCTTCAAATGCTTTAGTATTAATCATATTTTTAAAGCCTAAAATATCCAAAAAAGCTACTATACATTTGCTATACGTTTCCATATTCTTCATTCTATACGTTCCTCTTTAATTTCATTATCAAAGATTTGTCTGCGCCTATCTCAAAAAAGCTCTTGAGCATGCTCATATTGAGAGCCTTACCGAAACACCTAGGGCTGGTAAAAAGAGTCACCTCACTCTAGTTTAAAAGTAAACGTCAAACCACGCGCCTTGGATAATTAGCATTTTTGTGAGACACTCTATAAGACACGAAAAAACTAATAGTTTTTTAGAGGAGGCAAACTATCATGGATAAATGTACTCACGATGTAAGGCGTGCTAACTGGTTAAATATCATAAATCAATGTCAGGAACGACCTGCAAACGTAACTGTCCATCAATGGCTGAAAGACAATGATATCAAGGAAAAGTCTTATTATTACTGGCTGCGCAAGTTTCGTAAAGAATCATACGACCAGATGAAGCTGCCTGTAACAACCGAAAATCCTGCCGAAATTTCTTTTGTTGAAATAGCTGCCCCTGTTACATCAGAGAAAACTATTCAAACACGGGAATTTTCGTCAGCTTCTAACGCGACTGCAGTTGTCAGGAATGGTGATATCATTCTCGAAATATCAAACGATGTTTCAGATGCTGTGCTAAGCAGGCTCTTAAAGGAGGTAGTCCATGCTGGAGAACGTTGCTAAAATCAATCGGGTTGTGCTTGCGTGTGGTACAGTGGATCTGCGCAAAGGCATTGATGGTCTCTCGATGATCATTGGTGACAAATATAAGCAGAATCCTTTTGAGAAAGGAACCTTGTTCCTGTTCTGCGGTAGACGTTCCGACAGGATTAAAGGACTGCTTTGGATGGGCGATGGATTTCTTTTGCTGTATAAACGGATTGAATCTGGTTCACTATCCTGGCCAAGAACCACGGAAGACGCTGCGGATCTTACCGAAGAGCAATTCGATTACCTGATGCTCGGTTTAAATCCGCTCGATCCTAAAATCAAGGATGTAACACCACAAAATCCCTTCTGAGTTTGTGCAAAACAGAGATTTTTCAAAGACATTTATGACGTCAAAAAATCTATAGTTGAACCTGGTTTATATGCCTTTTTCACAACTGGTACAATGGTTAGCAGTTACTTGAAACAAATATCTTGAAATTTGAAAGCTCTATATTTCCCTGCGTTTATCAGCATCCTATAGCCTTATAGCGATAGGCATAATGACGGAGAGCTAACACACAAGAATTCGCTAATTAAAGCTGCTTCTGTTATAATGAAAACAGTTTAAGGGAGTGAAGCAATGGCACAGAAACATACATTGGAAGAACTGAATAATTGCAGCCGCGAAGAACTGATTACCATTGTTCTTATGATGCAGGGACAGCTCGATGCTTTAAATGATAACATCGAAAAACTCATTGAGCAGGTCCGCATTGCCAATAATTATAGATTTGGCAGGCATACAGAGAGCTTAAAATCAATCGAAGGCCAGCTTTCGTTTTTTGACGAAGCGGACGCCGCCTATGATGAATCTTCCAGGGAGCCTTCTGCTGAAGAGGTCATTACTGCCAAGCGTGCAAAGAAAAAAGGACAGCGGAATATCGACCTGAAAGATTTCCCGGAAGAAATACTTCCGCCATACAGTGTTTCTGAAGAACAGCTGGATGCTTTTTATGGAAAAGGCAATTGGCGCCGTATGCCGGATGAAACCTACAAGAGGCTTCGTCATGAGCCCGAAGCATGGACTGTCGAAATTCATACTGTCGAGGTGTATGTGGGAACTGATGGTGATCATCAGGATGAGTTCCTTCGTGGAAACAGACCCAAGGACTTGCTTCGCAACAGTATAGTGACGCCATCATTACTGGCATCAATACTTAATGTAAAATATGTGAATTCATCAGCATTACACCGGATTGAGCAGGAGTTTCAACGTAATGGCGTAAATATATCACGCCAGACAATGTCCAACTGGATTGTCAGATGCTCCCAGATGTACTTCACTCCGTTTGTTGAACGGATGAAGAAGGAGCTGCTGTCACTGCATGTCACACAGTCAGATGAAACACCGACTCAAGTAATAGCAGACAGCAACCACCCAAACAGCAAGTGCTATATGTGGGTGCACCGTTCCGGAGAGTTTTATACCCGACGCCCGATTGTGATATATGAGTACCAAAAAGGACGTGATCATCAAAAGCCTCTGGATTTTTACAAGGATTACAAAGGAATCCTTGTAACGGACAGCCTGCAGCAATATCATCTAGTTGATAAAAAGCTTCCGGATGTGACAAACGCAAACTGCTGGGCGCATGCAAGGCGTGATTTTGCGGATGCGGTTAAGGCTGCCGATAAAAAGGATCCGTCTTCTGTAAGGCAGTCTGTTGCCTATCAGGCATTGCAGAAGATAGCCGGGTTTTATAATGCTGACACTGAGTTAAAAGGGCTCTCATCAGAGGAACGGCTTCAAAAACGGCAGGAATTGATCCGGCCACTGGTTGAGGAATTTTTTGCGTGGGTAAAACAACAGGTTAACGACTGTGCGGTACCTCCAAAATCCAAAACAGGCCAGGGGCTGAATTTCATAATCAATCAGGAAAAATATCTTAAGGTATTTCTTGAAGATGGAGATGCCCCTATCGATAATTCTGCCTCGGAGAGAGCCATACGCACCTTTTGCCTCGGCAAGAAAAACTGGATGTTCCACAATACAGCCAAAGGAGCATCTGCCAGTGCGATGGTATACAGTATTTCAGAAACAGCCAAGCTGAATAATCTGCGGCCGTATTATTATTTTAAATATATCCTCACAGAACTGCCAAAACTCTGTGAGGAAAAAGAAAATATAGATCCAGAAAAGCTGGACTATCTCATGCCATGGTCAGATAGTCTTCCGGACGAATGCAGGAAGCCACGTCGCCAATAATGGGCGGCGTTGATTTTAATGACTGGCGCATGGTTTGACGTTTACGTTTAAAAAAGCTACTCAATAAGCCTTGTCTTGTCCACATAATAAAAATCCGCTATGCTTAACTCTAGTATAGCGGATTGCCATGCAAAATACAATTCAAAAAAGCTGTCTGATTGAAGTTTTAAACTTTGTTATCTCACGCGGTGCCAACAGATTAATTTTGTTATCCGATATAAAATGTAAATTTGCCGTTTCACACGCCAAAAACTGCAGTTCCAGCAAATGATCAGAAAAAAATTATATCCCCCATATATATCAATCATTGAATATTTCACATGCAGCAACATCCCACAACAACTGGAACATAATGGCTACAATACCAATATTTAAATAATCAAATGTTTCTCCTAATCCATGCATTATACAATTTCTAATATTAAGTTTGCACCATCTTTGCTAGATGCAAGCGTTTTACTACATTTTAGTTTTTGCAAACATTTTTAACTTCTTTGCTCCATGGAGTCAAAGCCTCAAGCTGTTCATCTGACATGTATTCACTTTGACGATGTTACAAAAGATATGTCATCAAAAAGCTTTGAACAGGTCATTTGTGCTCTTGATGCCCTCATAGCTTTTACCTCATAATAATTAGAGTAAAATGCCAGCATCTAGCAAACATAAGTATAGTAAAATACTAGCATTTCCTGATGTTTACACTAATCTATGCATATCTGTCATTATCGAACATCTAGCTTAATGGCATTGCTAAAATTTGTGGCTAGCATAACGGATTCCGAAATTTATTTATTAAATTCATAACATATTTGTTTCTAAATAAAATTAAAATAATAAAATAAGCTAGAATACTACTTAATACCGTAAATACTACTTCAAATATAATACTATCGAAAAAAAGCATAACTATTCTATGAATTATTACAATTATAAAACACCCTATCACTGCTTGAAGCAATATAATTAATATGTAAGACTTACTCATTATAATTTGCCAAATATCTTTATTTAAACAACAACAAACAATTACAACTGTTATTTCAGCAATTAATGTGGTAATTGCGGCTCCATTATGTTGCATAATTGGAATAATAAATATATTAAGCAATATATTTATAGTTGCCGCACATATTGTTGCTACCAAATTTATTTTTTCCTTATTTTGTGTGATATTAATACAATTTGTAAATATTCCACTATACAATGCAACTAATAACGATAAACTAAGTATTTTCAATGCAGACATAGCCTGTAGGTACTGATTTCCTCCCAAAAAAATAATAATAGGTCTTGCTAAAACAAATATTCCTGTAACAAGCGGTGGTAAAAATAATGTAAATACCTCTACAATCTGAATTATTAAATTTTTCCACTTATCAGTATCTTCTTGATAATAATTTGCAAGTCTTGGTATAGTTACAACAATAACAGCGGCTCCAATATTCTTAAATACTGTATATATTTTAACAGCAACAGCATAAAGTCCTACATAATACGCATCACACATTGTACCAAGCATTATTGTATCTGAATCACAATAAAGTGTTACTGCAACTGTATTAGCAAAAAACACCATCATCGCTTTAATATGATTCCATACATGCTTTGGAATAACAAACTTTAAATGCACATACCTTCTACAATATACAAAATTAATAACCCCCATTAATATTGTATTTAGTGATAATAAGACTGCATATATATATATATCATTTTCCTTATGAACAAATATAAATAAACATACCAAATTAAATATTTGTATAAACAAACTTCTAATTGTTGTGTAAAAGAAATCTTCAAAAACCGAGTTAATCCAATCAGAACCTATTGCATTAAACATAACAGATATTGACATAATCAATAAAAGTTTTCTATATTGATGTAGTGAATAAATAAACAATATCCCCATATAAAACAATATATATGTTATGATTGTCGTTATAATATTTATACTAAATATTTCATTACAAAACCTCTCTGTTTTTTCTTTATTACTGCGTATTTTGGCACATTCTCGAACCGCATATGTACTAATTCCCAAATCAGCAATTAACACCATATAGTTAATTATCGACTGTACATAATTAATTTGCCCCAGCCGTTGGGTTCCTAATATTCTAGCCACATATGGAAAAGTTATCAATGGAAATATTATTTTCAAGCTCATTCTCACAGTATTTAATATTGCATTTATTTTTAAAGACTTATTCATTTTTTTACCCTTACATTTTTAAAATAATAAATCATGCCCCCAAAAAATATAAATAACAGCAAGATTTAAAATCTTTTAATTATTCACGCATATATTTCAAAAATACTCCAGATTTGATATTTAAATAAACTCATAATTTACTTTATATGCGCCTTACAAAACAATAACTTGCGTTTTTATGATGTTTATAAATAATTAAAACATTAATTATTACACATCTATCAGTATGTATTCATGTATATTCTCAACTTACATTAATAATATTTCTTTGTAAACTCTTTCTTCTTTTCATGTATACATTTAAATCTTTTTTAAACACAAACAACAAAACATTTTCACATACAAATTTTAATATAATTAAGATCTATTTAATTTTATTAAATGCATTCTTACTAAAAATCCTTTTATTTTTTGTCTAATAATCATTTTACCCAATACAATAAAAATTGTTGTCTTATAATCTACTCCTTTGTTTATTAAATAAAAGAATTTTTTTCTTTTAGCCGTTAATTCGGACGGACGCGATAATTGATGATTATTTGATATCGCTTTATCTATATCAATATCTTTTAATTCCAATCCAGCCGCTTCTTGTATTTCTTTTCCCTTTTTTGTTTGTGTAAGAATTAATGAAATTCCTTTTTTTTGTTGTTCTTTATATTCTGTTCCCCATGAATCCCCTAACGTAATATCTGATACTCTTTCGAATGTGGCAAACTGGCAATAATAACAATTATCAGTATAATTTATGGACTCTAAAAAAGAGCACAAATAATGATCTATAACCCCTTCCCTTAAAACTTTTTTTCCATTAATTACAAGTCCATAATTATTTTTTTCTCTAAACTTTATGTCATTGAGTAAGTTAATATCATAACCAATTTCATCTATATATTTTTCTAATAATTTCACAGATGGAGTACCATGACAAATTAAATCAATAGTATATAAGTTTTTTTTATCCTTTATATAATTATTTACTGCAGCAACTTGACAAGGTAATCCAATAAAAAGGACTTTATCTGTTTTTAATCTTTCTTTAATCTTTAAATATATACCGTTAGGATTACTTTTAACATATTTTGATCCGGCAAATTTCTTTGACATTTCTAGATCATTTGTTAACTCAAAAATAAACTCCCCATCTTTAAAAAGACATGAGGCTACATATCCTCCATTTTGTATAAAAGAGCTAATTATAGCTAAAGCAACACCTCCTGAACTTGACAAACTTCGTGTATTAAAAGTCGTCCAACCTTGTTTCCATTGTAATGGCCTATATTTTTTATTTTTTTTATTGTTTGGACAAACATTTCTACAATTATTACAATTAACACATGATTTTTCATCTATAATACAATTCATATTTTCCATAGAATCAGTAATTTTAATACAATTCCTATTGCAAACAGATACACACGCCATGCAACCATTACATTTATTAATTTCACATACAGTTTTCATATTTTACTTTTCCCTTAAATTTCTGATTTTCAATCCCATAAGTTTTTTTAAATAATAAATATTTCTTTTCAAAAAAGATGTTCCTGAATAATAACAACAAGGTGTCCTCAGATATTTATAACTACCACTATATTTTTTGCACAAAAGTCTGTACATTTCATTGTATGAATAGTCTAATTTTCCTTTTGATTTATGAATTAATTCGACATCACATACATAAATTTTTCCACCGTTGTACATTGTTCTCAAACAAATTTCAACAGCATATAAATGCCATCCATAACATATACTTTCATCAAATTTCGTTTTTCTAAAATACTCAGTATATCCTCCAAATAAACATTCATCTAATGTATTACATTCTTCAATTCCGTTAACTCTCTCTGTTCCCCCATACTCTAACTCATCACAATTTCCCACCAGAACGTTAGTTTTTACATAAATACTATTAAAACTTGAACCTGCAACACCTAAAATATCACTTTCGTTAATATGATTTAAATATTCCAAGATTCTATTTAAAGCAGTTGGACTGTTAAAAATAATATCTTGATGACTAAATAAAACATATTTTGTATTCACTCGATATATAGCATCATTTAAAGCTCTACTGCAGGACGTATAGACCTGATTTCTATTATCAATTCCTATAATATTCACCTTTATATCTTGAATTTTTATCGAATCGATTAATCTTTGATATTGCTTCTTATCATTCCAACAGCAAATAATTGTAATATTCTTCATATTAATCCTCTCCTAAAATAGTATCTATCCACCCTTTTATAGAATAATAATACATAACTTCATCATTATTTTTTTTGTATGGTTTCTCTATAAATTCAGGTAATATTTTTATATTATCATCATATATAAATACATTTTCCTCGGAATAAAATTTTTCAAATTTTATATTTTTATTATTCGTAATTATCTTGCATTCATGACCTAAACATTCTATCGTACGCATTGATAACCCTGTTTGACTAGGAGTTGTATAATCAATTACAATCTTACTTTTATCATACAGTTTAGCCGTATCTTCTATACTCAAAGGTTTAAATTTTATATTTTTAAATGGTATAGACATGTATATTCTATCTCTATTTAATATTATTCTTTTTATATATGTTTTGAAATCAATATATAAATAATAGAAAAAACTCAACCCTTCATTCTCCGAAATTTTTTTTGCCTCTTTATATATTTCTCCACGTTTATACTTTAATGTACAAATATATAAAATATCATAAATTTTATTTGTTTTCTTACAATCACTTGAGTCAAAAAATAATGGTCTATACTTCCAAAAATATTTTTTTGCATCATCTCTATCAAATGTAAATATTTTATCAAAATATTTTGCAATTTCCAAAGCATTAGGCGAATTTGAACAACTATCCCATTGATACATTATAAACTTTGCACCTGAAAATTTATCTTTCATTTCTCCTAAAATATTTTTATCTAGTGAATCTCCTTTTATCACCAAAACATATTCCACATCATTCGGAATATCTGCTATTTTTTTTAAATAATATTCAAAATTTTGTTTATTTCGAATCTTATCATTACCATATCTGTCAATGTACCTCTTAACTATACTTTCAGTTGTAAGACTTTGATTGATATAATACACTTCAAATTTCCGTTGTTCTAACTCTGTTTTTATTTTTTTCCAATAATCAAAAAACTTAGGTGCAATCAATACTATTTTTCTCATTAGATATTTATAAATTCCTTCCAATTATTTAATTGCTATATTGACAAAGTACTATTTTTAAATGCTTTCCTGTATTCTTTAACTAATATATACATCATAAACGGAAAATAATATACCGGTTCTGAAAAATTAAAAAACACTATCATAATGAAATACAATACAATCTTATATCTTTCTTTTTTTCCCTTAATAATATTATATATAAAAGGTAATAATACAAATACCATACCGACAATTCCTGTCGTATATGCTATAGTCATAAATCCATTTGATGAGCCAAGAATACCTGTATCATTATAAGTATTTCTCATCATAAAAGGTTCTGTATTATTAAATCCAATTCCCAAAATCGGATTTTCAATAAATATTTTTAACCCTAGCAAAAAATCATTTATTCTTATATATGCTGAACTCTTATTAGAAAATGTTTCAGAAAACTTCGATAATAACACAAATCTAGTTGCTATTTCTCCGAACAAACTCAAAAAAATAAAAATAAAAATTTTGCTTTTATTTGTAAATTTAGGTGACTTTGCAATACCTACGACAATGATAACAATTGCACATAACCATCCAGATGCCGACATCGTAAAAAAAATATCAAATAACAACAAACCTATTACAAATTTATTCGATTTCTCTATAACAACATATCTATAAAGAGCATAATTTAAAAATATTTGATATACTCCTGGTTCCCAAAATGGACCTGTCATTCGATTTAAATTCATTCCAAACTGAATATTTGAATAACCTTGATCATAATATATTCCTCCATATGAAAAATATCGTAATCCATTTTTTCCAAGATAAAAGAAACTATGAGGAATTGGTACTTTCAATATATGTACACATAAATATATAATCGCCGAAGTAAATGCAAAAAAAACAATTATATGACATATGATTGTTTCAAAATTTATATTTCTTGATTCCGTATACAAAACACATAAATAAATAGATAGGAAAATTAATAACCTATATATTAAATTTGTAGTAGTATCAATACATACTACTGAATTTAAAATAATAAAAAACATAAATATCATAGTCCAAATAAATAAACTTGTCCAATTTGCCTTCTTCTTTAATGCACTTAAAGCAATAATACCAATTGGAATAAAAAACAACATTTTATCAAGCCATAAGTCATTAATAGAAATAATAGATGGTAACGATCCTGACTCATAAACCATAAAAAATGCTATAACATATATAACTATATATCTAATTATTCTTTTATTTATATTAACTTTCATAAAGTACTACCTCTTTAATATTTAATTTCGCAACTTTACAATCTCCAAATCACTTAATAATAATGTTAAACTCTATAATAGTAATCTCTAAATATACTAAAATATTTTATATAATTAAAAACATAAACAAAATATAATCTTCCGGTTTATCAAAACAACAAATAATCTCATAATGTATTGTCTTTAATAAGTAAATTTCACCTGTTATATAATTTCGATGAATACAGTTTCATCTATAATTCAACTATGAAAGGTTTTATATTATAAATAATAATTTATGATCTAATCACTTAATATTTTATATTCCTTTATCTAAAACTTTTAACATTAAATCCTTTGCCAATTTTCTTTTTTTCATTAAAATTTTATTAACCTTTTTATAATCAATATTTGTATCATAATCATTATCCATTAATTCTCTATCTGTCAATTCCATAATTAATAATATACTTTTCAGTCTTTCAGCATATTTATTAGGATAATAAACATAAAATTGTTTTTCCAAATTCAAACAAAATGACACTGCATGAAATGAATCTGTTAGTACATACGTAGCGTCACGAATTAGTCTTATGTAATCATTTACCTCTGGTATAACCACTGCTTTTCCTGGCAATACAACTTGATCAACACGTAAACATAATCTAACTAATCTAATTCCTTTTTGATTACAAAATGATTTCGCATATTTATCAAATTCAATATTTCGATTTAATTGAATCAACAATACGTAATCACCTTCGACTTTTCTCGCCTCCTTGCAAAGGCTTCTCCAAAAATCTCCATTCATTTGCAGCGTAGGGTCAAGTATTTCATACGCCTCAAGACCCAATTCTTTTTTTAGCATTTCAACAGACTGAGCCTCACGAACTGTAATTAAATTATAATTACTCAATAATGTCTTTATTATTTTTTTTTCTTTTTCATCAATATTGGAATTGCCAAAACTTGATGCAAACGATATTTTCATGGATTTTTTTGGCGCAAAACTTAAAAAGTATTCTGGAATAACACCACTATTCCAGCCACTATTCCATACTTGATCACTTCCAGTACAATAAACATCTGCCTCTACCGGTTTCTTACGTAATTCCTCGGAATTACAATATGATTCCTTTGAAACATTTATATATGAATGAATAAATCTATTAAAAACTCTATCTTGATATAATTTTGTAGGAATTCTAATAATATTTCTAATCATGCTTTTTAAATTCTTATCATACAAATAAAACCAATATCCATATTTTGTTTCCCACTTTCTTCTAAAATCGATTACAGTAACGCAGCATCCTAAATCAATAAAATACTGTTGCGTAGCTAATGTTTGTAAAACAGAGCCATAATTTTTCACTGCATGAAGCGTTATTATTGCTATTCTTTTCATATCTATCAAATACTCTCCATTATATCCTTTATCTTCCCTTTTGTTTATTTCTCATCATTGCCATCAAATATATTAAAAAGTATAAATTAGTCTTACTAAATATTAAAACTAATGCTCTCGTGAAGGACAACTTTAAAATATTTACTTTTTTAATTGTCTTAATACAAAAATCATTATTTAAATATTGCCTAGTTTTTTTTCGTTTTTCTCTATATTTCAAAGAATTATTAGGATTCATAAAACCACTAATTATAGACGCACAAATTGCATTCCACGATCGAATATAAAAAGAGTTTTTTACTATCTCATTCTTATTTATAATAACGTCTTCCATCTTTTTGAAGCATTGTAAAACACTATAAGCATTTTTTTCATTAAAAGAATTTGTAATACTATTTTGATTCATAACATAATGATAATATCTCTTATTAATACATAAAGTACTGTTATATGAATCAATCACTCTTAACATAAATTCTAAATCTTCAGATCCTTGCCTAATCTTCTCATCATGAAACAAATCATTTTCATCAAGAAAAGATTTTTTAAATATCTTCCAACACGAGGATGAATATAAAGAGTTCGTTTTTAAAGCATTCAAAATAAGTTCGTTTTTCATAGATGAATCAAAAATTGCGGTGTCATCATAAGAAAATACACATTTATCACATCTATTTTCGAAATCATGATAAAAACCATATGTGATAAAATCAATAAAATTATATTTTTTTAAATAGCTGCTTAATTCATAACATGTCATTGGGTCAAGCCAATCATCACTGTCCAAAAACATTATCCAATTTCCATTTGATTCTTTTACCCCCAAATTTCTCGCAGCAGCTAATCCATTATTATTTGTATGTATTGTAGTAATATTCGAATATTTATCTGCGTATTTATCGCAAATTTGTTCAATTCCAGAACTCGATCCATCGTCAACTAATATTATTTCCAAATTTTCATATTGTTGTGATATTAAACTATCAATACATTTTTCAAACAAATTAACTGGTGTATTATATATCGGTATGATTACACTAATAATATTTGTCATTTATCTACTCCTGTTCCCAAATATTTTTTTATATATTTTTCTAATAAATGGATAAATTCCAAAGAAATAAGATATTTTTCTAATTGTTTCTTCTAATTTATTTTTCAAAGACGGTGCAAAATAAGTATTTATCGTTTGATAATGATTTTTTATAAAAGAATTCCAAAACTCATCATAATTACTATTTTTTTTAACCGACTCAAACATTTCTTTTGCATCATAATGAATTGCATTTTCGACACTTATTTCTTGAAAAACACATTTTTCGAGAATATCATTTAATAGTGATTTTCCTTTTGTACTATGTACAATCATTCTCGAAACACCTAAGTTTTGTTTAAACATAGTTGTTTTACAGAATTCATTTACATCAAAGCAATCCCATATTGTAAAATCAGATCTTCTATATCTCTTCTTAAATTTACAACTATAACATGATGGTCTATTACAAATTTCAGAGAAAAATGCTCTAAGCATTATATTCTGTTCAATTCCTTCATAAGAATTTTTTAACGATTCAATTTTAAATTGAGAATATAAATATCCATATTTTGTCTTATCCCGAAATCTCAAATTTGATATATTTTGGTCATTAAGAGAATCAATATATGTCCTCCATACAATTGGAGATGGAACACCATGGCATACAACATCACATGTAATAAGCCATTTCGAATTTACCCCCAAAAAATTAAGTAATCCTTCAATTTGACAAGGTGTTCCAGAAAACAATACATATCTTTTTTCAAAAATAAACTTTTTAATAGTTTTAAAACAATCCCTTAGATCACTTTGAACATATTTACTATTACGAAAAAGTTTTAAATCTTTTTTATTATCAACATAACTATGTACTACATTAAAATCAGAATCATATTTTGCTCCAAAAACTACACCTCCTAAATCAATAACATTTTCTGCAATAGCAGAAAATGCTCCTCCTGATGTAGAATCCAGTAATATTTCTTTATCTTTATGTTGAAGCAAATATGCGCTTTGATGTAAGCTTTTATCTTCTTCTTTATAATTACTAATTGGACAAACACTATTACATTTATTACAGCATACGCATTTATTTAAATCTATATTTGGATATAAGAATCCTTGTTCATCTGATTTCATTTTTATAGCTTTAACATTACATATGCAAGCACATGCACCACAACCACAACATTTTGATTTATCTATAATATTTACCATTTTATTTTCTCTCAAGTGACCTCTTCAAATATTCTAATGAATCTCTTCTAAATTCATTAAGATTATCATGAATACATTTATTATTCATTCTTCTTGATAACATTTCATATACATCTACATTATTTGAAACTAATCTATCCTCACATCCTGTCAAATTTAATAAAGTAGTAATTCTAGAATTTGTTGATAGCGTATCTGTATCAGAAAATCTCATAAAAGTAAAAAATTTTTTTTCAAAGATCAATGAAAATACAGTTCCATGGAAAGAATCCGTGCAAACAATTTTAGAATATTTAACTAAATTAATAAAATCATCAGGTGATATATCGAACGGTGTAATATCAGCATAAGATTCGTCCGACTTAATATATTGATCCAAATGAAGTAAAGCTACAACTTTATATCCTGTTATATTCTTCAGCTCTTTAACAAATTCTCTGTGCCACAAATTATTTCCCATGAAATAGCAAAAAATATACTCATCTCTAATAAGACGCTTTTTATTAATTTCTTTTTCCCATTCATCTTTAGTCAATAATAAAGCTGGATCACAAACAAGCTGAACCCTTCTTCCTGTAATTTCTTTGATAATCTGCTGACCTGATTTTTCTCTAGCAGATAAATAATTAATTCTTTTTAAAAAATCACTTGTTTTCTTTTTCTGATCTTCTGGAATTTCAGATACTCCAAAACTCGTTGCATATGCAATTTTATTAATATTATCTGGTACAAAAGATAAAGTATAATAATCTCCAGCTATATTTGAAGGTAACCATAACTGATCACTCCCAACTACAACAGATGAATAACTTTCACACCCACATCGTAAATCCTCCCAATCTTTATATTCTCTAGATACAATAAAATGACTTTTTGAAAATCTCTCAAATTCCAAATCTCTTTTACTAATATTATTTTTAAATTTTTTATTCGTCTTTATTCTAATTTTTTTTAGGATAATTTGACTCTTTTCTCTGACAATTGAAATATCAAATATATTCTTTATAAAATATATTATTTTTCTTTTTTTAATATCACTAGAAATAGAATCTATATTTATTGCTTCAGGCTCATATCCTAAATCTTTAATTTTTTTAAAAGACGCATAAGCTTGAAGAATTCCTCCATAATCATGATAATTATAATTAATAGCCATTCCTATTTTTTTATTTTCCATTATACTGACTTTTTTCCTTTTCAATCGCTCTAAAATAATAATTCTGCAATCTTATAGCTTCTGAAGCACTATCAAATCCTGCGTCACAAACTTCTTTTGCATGGCTTCTTCTTATAGGCATATTCTCTTTACAAGCCTTAATTATCTTTTCAGCCCAAACATCTATACTCTCATCTAATCCAACAAAGTATCCCAATTCGCAAGCATTTGCCTCTCTCGTAACCTCTGTTGAAAAAAACATTGGCAATCCACAACTCTCTGCTTCAAGTCCAACGACTGGAAGACCTTCATATAAAGAAGGAAGTAAAAAACAATCCATTGCATTGTAGAATTGCTGAATATCCTCTCTTCTTCCTAAATATGCTACTTGTTTTTTTATTCCTAATTCATCAATTTTTTTTACCATTTCTTCTTTGAGTTCTCCATCGCCAATCAAACATAAAATGGCATTTGGCTCTTTTCTAGCGACTGCACCAAATATTTCAATCATATGCACTGAATTTTTCTGTGCAGTGAATCGTCCTATATGACCGATTACAATTTTATCTTCCCAGCCAAATTCTACTCTTGTTTTTTCTCGAAGCCCTCTATCATAGGAATTAAACTCTGTATTAATTACAGTTTTAAACACATCTACTTTACCTGTGTCAAATAGCTCGTTTCCAAACTGCCAACGTCCACAATCATCTCCACATGACATATAATAGTTCGCATACCATCTTGACATCGGACGTAATATTTTCTTTAGAATGGTTTTCCAATCACCTTCATGTGCCATTGATAAACTTTCTGATATTCTTACCGGAACATTACAATACTTTGCAATCGCCATCGGAAAAAGATTCATCGTACTATTATAAGCATGAACAACCTTATATTTGTTCTGCCGGAAAATACGAGCCATATCAACCATATTCCGTACAATATGCTGATAAGGTGAAATTTTATATACGCGCCCTCCAAGTTCTAATATTTCCTGCTCTGGAATTGCCTGAGAATCAGAATCGCAAATAAAATCAAACTGTATTTTATCTCTATCAATATGTCGATAATATTCCATGATTAAATTTTTCTTTCCACCCGAATCCATCTTTCCTACTATAATTGCTATTTTCATAGGGGTCATATAAGCTATTTCCTTTACTCAAAAAATTCCAAAGTCTTATCAATTACCTTTTTAATATCATTTTCTGATAAATTATAATACATTGGCAATCTAACCAACCTATCACTATCATCGGTTGTATGCTCGTCTTCACCTTCAAAACGACCAAACTTTAAACCTGCCGGGGCACTATGCAACGGAACATAATGGAACACACATAAGATATCATTTTCTCTCATAAACTTTATGTATGCCTGTCGTGTCTCCAAATTTTTACATTTCAAATAAAACATATGTGCATTGTGTACGCAGCCTTCAGGAATGGTTGGTAATTCTACAACACCTCTATCCATCAGATGTTCAAATGCCTTATAATACTTATTCCACGATGCCAATCGATTTTCATTAATCTCATCTGCTACTTCTAACTGTGCCCAAAGGTACGCCGCATTTAAATCACTTTGAAGATAACTGTCACCAAAATCAACCCAATTATACTTAGCCACTTGTCCCCTAAAAAACTGTGAACGATTGGTACCTTTTTCGCGCAAAATTTCAGCTTTCTCAATATATGCTGAATTATTGATAATGATTGCTCCTCCTTCACCCATAGAATAATTTTTTGTCTCATGAAAAGAATAACAACCGAAATCACCAATAGTTCCAAGAGCTCGACCTTTGTAGGTACTCATTACACCTTGTGCTGCATCTTCTACAACCATTAAATTATGTCGTCTTGCAATATCCATAATAGTATCCATTTCACAAGCAACACCTGCATAATGAACAGGACAAATCACCTTTGTTTTCTCAGTTATTGCGGCTTCAATTTTTGTTTCATCAATATTCATTGTATCAGGACGAACATCAACAAATACAAGTGTCGCTCCTGCCAACACAAATGAGTTAGCCGTACTTGAAAACGTAAAACTAGGTAAAATCACTTCATCTCCCGGCTGTATACCACAAAGCAATGCAGCCATATCTAATGCCGTTGATCCGCTTGTTGTAAGCATGACTCTATTTGCATTAAATCTATTTTCTATCCACTCATTACATCTTTTTGTAAACGGACCATCTCCGCAAATTTTATGATTTTCAACCGCTTCATGCATGTATTTAAATTCTGTACCAACAAAAGGCGGAATATTAAAATGTATCATCTTTTTATCTCTTTTCTAATTATGTAATATTTTTTGTATCTTACTGTCATCTCCCCAAATAGCCTTAGAATCATATGGCCTATCTGGAAAAGCCCCATACTGTAATTCAATATCAAAATTATTTTCTTTAATAAATCTTTCAACTCTATCAGCTAATTTTTCAGGTCTACCGGAACAAATGTTGATTATTCCCTGTTCACTTTGTTGTCCAACTGCTTCTGCTACCTGTTTACAAAAATCAGGATAATCAATAAAATCATATTGATTCTGTCCTAATGTAAATGGAAACTCTTTTTTTCCTTCTTCAACTGCTGCAGTAATTTTCGAAAAAATGGATGAACCATATTTAGAATTGCCAACTATGTAATATCCTCTAAGCCACTGAAACACTATATTATTCTGCTTGCAAATCATTTCTGTGAGTTCTCTCAAAGCGTTTTTTGCAATTCCATATGGTGTAGTAGGATGGCATGGTGTTTTTTCGTTGATACTTCCCTCGAAAAATCCTATTTCATGCATACTTCCCATTACTGCAATATGCTTCAGCCCACTTTCTGCCATTTTCTTTATAAGCTCATAGTGTTTTGGAAAATCCACTATATGTGCATCAGAATAATGTATAAATCCATCTCTCCACGCTAAATGTAATAGTGCATCTGGCTTTTCAAAATATTCATATGGATCTTCTATTGAGAAAATGTCACATTCAATTTTTGTTGCCCTTGTATCCACATTATCCAATTTAAAATCTGTTGCTATTACTTTATTTCCTGACTCAATAATTGCTTTTACAATTCCCTGTCCCAGATATCCATTAGCTCCTGTCACTAATATTCTCATTTAATTTTCTCCTTTTACATGGCTCCGTCATTCTTTAAAACTCCCACAATTGTATAAAAAATAATTCTTATATCATTCTTCACACTCCACTCCCCAATATACTGGGTATCCAGCTTCACAACCTCTTCAAAGTCCGTGATATTGCTCCTACCACTCACCTGCCACAGTCCGGTTAGTCCCGGTCTGAATGACATTCTGGCTCTGTGGTGTGGTTCATACTTCTCCCACTCATCGAGTG
>OGJK01001680.1_pt1 | contig 19488 bp, 10 predicted proteins | sample 1571961 | NCBI WGS metagenome assembly OGJK01 (sample SAMEA2582120, study PRJEB24529) | metagenome | biome: Human gut stool | place: China | collected 2011 | reverse complement strand
CCGCCACTATTCATTTCCGATCCTGTAGCCGGAAGGGTCAGTACAGCTCCCAACGGAAGTGCCGCATTCACCCGTGCGCCTTTTGCCACGATGTCCCAAGGTTCATTCCCCTCGAAACAAGTTGCAGCAGCAATAAATTTCGTCCCGTCAATCACAGAACCTCCCCCTACAGCTAGAAGAAATCCCACGTTTTCCTGTTTTGCCAATTCCACGGCCCGCATCAAAGTCTCGTATTTCGGGTTCGGCTCAATACCCCCGAACTCTACAATATCAAACCCTTGCAACGCATCCATCACTTGTTCGTAGACACCGTTTTTCTTGATGCTTCCACCACCGTAGGTCATCATAACTTTCATCCCTTTCGGAATCCATTTTGCGATCTCGGCAATTTTTCCTTTCCCGAAAAGAATTTTCACGGGATTGTAATAATCGAAATTTCTCATGCTTTAAAATCGTTTATAACTGTTCCATAATTTTAGTTTCATCCTGGATACGTTTCTCCAAACGCTTTATGTAATCCGTAATATATACGGACAAGTTGTCATTGATGTTATTTGCTTGTAATGTTTTCAAAGCCGCCTCCAATAAAGCTTTCGCTGACGAAAAGTTACCATCTTTTTCATAGAACCATGCCAAGTTCACCGCAGCACGAGCTGCCACCTTGGGTTTTAGGTTCAAGGCCGCATTCCATATCCGCTGAGCCTCTTCATCATTCTCGTTCTCAAAATGATAGTACCCAAGATTCAACAGACGGTTATTCGTGTAAATCCTACGTTGTTCGGGTTTCCATGTCGGCGTCAAACGTTCCGCATACTTCACCCCGTTATTGTAAAAGAAATTACAAATTATATCATAATTATTTCCCTCGAATAGCGTCTCGTCCACATCATCCAATTTATGAGTAGTTGCGGAATCCACCACAATACCCTCTGGGTCATATAAACGCACGAAGAGATTAGTATCAAGCATCAACCGACTCGCACCATCCAGCCCGAACTTACAATATTCCACCGAGAGAACGTATGTTTGTCCGGAAATCTTTTCCAATGCGGCAATACCTTCCGGTGAAATCGGCGCAGGGGTATACCCGTCCGGAATATATCCCGTGTTCAATCCCAACCCTTTAACCAACAAAATAGGTTGTACCCCGTTACGTAACCCGTCACGCACCCCGTTATAGAAATGATTGACAACCTCGTCTCTCCGTAACCGCAAACTAGCAAACAACTGGTATGCGGAGAGAGAATCCGACTCATGCACCAATTTCCGGTCGATAAACAAAATTTGTGCATTCTTGTTTCCGATATTCAGCTCTCCCGGATGCAACACGTCAATATTCAGCACTTTGTAACTACTACATGAAGCTAAAAAGCCCACGAACAAGAACGCCCCGACTATCTTTAGCCCGGCCTTCACCTTATATTTTATATACCTTTCCATGAAATTACTTGTTTGTTTTATTTTGAGTTTACAAAAAGTGAGCCACAATCACGGCCTGACTTTTCGGCAACCATTCAAATACGATGTTTTAAAAGTAGAAATATTCCGGGAAATAACCAAACGGTCATCGAGAAAAAACAACTTCCTAGATAAAGCGCATGAATTGTCAATAAATTATTAGTTTCCTTTAGGACGGTATAAATAAACTAAACGTCGGAACACCGTTGGATATATAGTAGATTATTCATTCCTTTGCTCAACTATTTAGATGGAAAATGAAAGAATCCACGACTATCAACATCAAGGTACTCGCCCGGCGGGTACCCCCGGATTACACCTCGGAAAGTCTAATCATTTATAACCACGTGACCAATGAAAAAGCATTCATTGGAGAAGAAATCAGGAAACAGGGAATCATCGTGACCGAAACTTGTTCTTTCTCGCTTTGCACCCGGGGTGAAGCGGAAATTATGATCAACACTCAAAACTATCGTATTAAAAAGAATCATTTGATTATCATGTTACCCAAGCAAGTTATCAAACCGATTCATACAACACCGGATTACGAGGCGAGGATTATTTTCATTTCGTCAGACTATTTTAAAGAGAAGTGCCAAGAAATGATTCCCTTGCGGTTTAAAATGCAATATCATCCGGTAGTCGGACTCAACGAGGATGAAATTAAACTATTGGAATCATATTATTCATTGCTATCCAGGAAAACAGATAAACTGAATCCTCATTTTTCTGAACTAGCCGTACATAAACTAGCACATGCTTTATTTTATGATCTCTACAATTTCGTTTACCGCTATATGCAAGATAAAAATTTCGAGTTATCACATCCCAATAGCATATTCAACCGTTTCATCACGCTCGTTGAAGAATATCATCTCAAAGAACGTGACATTATTTTCTATGCGAACAAATTATACCTGACTCCTAAATACCTATCATCAGTCATTCATGCTACAAGTGGAAAATTTGCTGGGGAATGGATCGACTATTATGTGATTGCACTGGCAAAATCCCTACTTGTTTCAAGTACCAAAACCATACAAGAAATCGGTTATAGTCTGAATTTTTCCTCTCCATCCGCCTTCACGAAATTCTTTAAACGCATCATGAAAATGTCTCCACGGGAATACAGGAACAATCAATTAAACAACACAACACGCAAAACATCATGATTGACCAGATAAACTTATTCACTGGCGGCGCATCTATTCGATACAGTATAATATTAAACATTATCCTATTGGCCGCTATCGTCATTCTCTCCCTCGTTTTCTATTTGATAGCACGAAAGCGGAAACACGAAAGACTGGTAAAGAAAAAGCAATTAGACACGCAACAAAAGTTCGCTCGAGAACTTCTTGATTCCGTGCCGGCAGGATTTATACTATTAACTCCGAATGGAAACATCAAACAAGTAAATCGTCAGGCCAGTGCCGAACTAGGGGTTCAGAAACAAGACATAAAGAATAAAAACATTCGGGAAGTATTTTCAATTTTCCATGAGAATATCAATATTTTGGACGAACTCTTGGGACGCCTGCAAAAAGACGAGCAGGAAGTTACACTCCCACCTGACACATTCATTTACGGGACCATCAATACGATCTCTTTTCTAGCGAAAGGTTATTTCAAAAATGTTACCGTAGAAAAAAACTCAAATTATATCCTATTCACGTTTCGCAACGTCGTGACGGAACTTACCCAAGAATACGTGTTAAACATGGCTTTACGTCGCACGAAGATATTTCCTTGGTCATATGACACGAAATGTAATCTGATGACTATTGATCCACGTTATTTCGAACATCTTGGCATTCCGGCCGGGGATTGTACGCTGACAAACGAACAATTCGCCCAACTGGTACATCCCGATGACATAGCCGGAGTACTCAAAGCCCTCACACTCCAAGCCCAAGGAAATTTTATCGAAGATCCCGTGAGCTACCGTCTTCACCGGGGGGATGGAAAATGGGAATGGTTCGAAGCACAATCTACCTACCTCGGACAAGGAACCCGGATTCCTTTTCGACTTGTCGGTGTTTGTATGAGTACACAGGAACACAAGAAAATTGAAGAAGAATTAATCATTGCCCGTGACAAGGCACAACAAAGCGATAAACTTAAAAGTGTATTCCTCGCCAACATGAGTCATGAAATCCGGACACCATTAAATGCCATTGTAGGCTTTTCCAATTTACTAGTTGATGGGGATATGGCCTTCAAGAAAGAGGAAGTCAAAGAATTCTTATCACTGATCAACCTGAATTGCGAACAGTTACTGGCACTTATATCCGACATACTCGATCTCTCAAAAATAGAATCAAACACGATGGTTTTCAACATAACGGAACAACCGCTTACACCTTTATTACAAAACATCTTACGAGCCCAACAAATAAACGTCCCGCAAGAGGTAGAATTACTTCTGGACCTTCCTGCAACCGACACAATCATCACAACCGATCCTTTACGCTTAAAACAAGTCATCAATAACTTAATCAACAATGCAATTAAGTTTACCTCCAAAGGAGCAATCACACTCGGTTACAGGCAGAATAACGATCAGGTTTCCATTTTCGTGAAAGACACGGGTACCGGAATTGACGAAGATAAAATAAACCGTATTTTCGAACGTTTCTATAAGGGCGACAATTTTGTTCAAGGAACAGGCCTAGGCTTGGCAATCAGCCATACAATCGTAGAACATTTAAAAGGGACGATCACGGTAACCTCCGAAATTGGAAAAGGCTCCCATTTCACGATTCAACATCCGATAAAAAGAATGGGGTATTGAAATTCAATACCCCTATCGTCTCGCATCTGCGACAATTATAACCAAACTTTTAGGCGGATCTTACATATTCATTCCCCCACAAACGTGGATTGTCTGACCTGTCACGTAAGCAGACAAATCAGAAGCCAAGAATACGCATACCTTCGCAATGTCCTCCGGAGTACCACCTCTCTTCAATGGAATTTTAGCAGCCCACTCCTTACGCACATCCTCAGACAATTGTGCGGTCATATCTGTAATGATAAATCCCGGAGCAACGGCATTGGCCCGGATATTTCTGGATCCCAATTCTTTGGCCACACTCTTGGTAAAACCGATAATACCGGCTTTGGAAGCAGAATAGTTGGCCTGGCCGGCATTGCCGTGAACACCTACCACAGATGCCATATTGATAATGCTACCCGCCTTCTGGCGCATCATGATGGGTGTGCAGGCATGGATAAAGTTAAATGCCGATTTCAGGTTGACATTGATAACCATATCCCATTGCTGTTCGCTCATACGCATCATCAGACCGTCACGTGTGATACCGGCATTGTTTACCAGAATATCAATACGTCCAAAGTCCTTATGGATTTCTGCCACTACATTGGCAGTGTCTTCAAAGTTTGCTGCATTGGAGGCATAAGCTTTTGCCTTTACTCCCAAAGCTTCCAATTCTTTTGCCGTAGCCTCGGCATTTTCATCAATCACCAAGTCAGTGAATGCGATGTTTGCTCCTTCTTGAGCGAACTTCAAAGCGATAGCCTTGCCGATGCCGCGTGCAGCACCTGTCACAATGGCTGTTTTTCCATCTAATAATCCCATATTATTTTAAAATTATTTATAAAATGTATTCTTACTTCTTTCCCAATGCACCAAGTACCAGACGGGTCACGTAAGTATCGCGTACCGCATCATCCAGATTGGCTCCTATATGACCGCGAATATAAGGTGTTTCAATACCTTTGACACTGTAATGCACAATCTCGGCAGTCATATCCAAGTCATCTATCTGGAAAACGCCCTTCTCCATACCTTCACGCAGAACCTCCTTGAAAAGCTGGGTCTCTGTAGCATCGAAACGTTTGCGCACTTTCTCCACTCTCCAAATATCCCGAAAGAAATTGGCACGAAGAGTACCATTTCGAAAGACAACCTCTTTTACCGCATCCAGATGGGTGTAAATCATTTCCATCAGTTTCTCGTCCGGCTGAATATCTTTCTCTACCACGTGCTTCATCATATCCGAAAGAATATCCAGCTCCGACTCGACAACAGCCAAGTAGATATCTTCCTTGCTCTTAAAATAGGTATAGAGCGTTCTCCTACCTTTCTTCGAAGCGAGGGCAATATCATTCATCGTGGTATTTTCAACACCCATCTTTGCAAACAGCTGACGGGCAACGTCCACTAATTTAGCTTTTGTCTTCGATACGGTCATAGATTAATTGCACATTGCTTTATTATTTGAGCAAAAAAGCTTATTTATTTTCGTTCTGAATATCAAACACTTACAAATTATAACGTTTCAATTCATACTTATTTATTTTAAGTTGAGCACGACAAAGATAACAATTCTTTTTCATCTAACAGCATTTTCCTACAAATTCTTCCCTTGACCTACAAGAGTAAAAATCAGTGCCACAAGTAGTTCTTACTCACTTATAAGAAGCTACCAATGACAAAGAATATCTTAATGAATATACTCCAAGCTATTGAGAAGTTCATTTTTCTTCTTTTTTCTTATATTCGGATGGCAAATATCCAAACTCCTCTTTAAAAAACTTGGCAAATTGTTTGGGCGAAAGCCCTACTTGATAAGATATTTGTGAAATATTCATTTGACTTCCTTCCAAAAGTTTTCTACCTCTTTTCAAGCGCAGTATCCGCATGAATTCCAAAGGAGATTTTCCTGTAATTTGCATTAACTTTTTATATAACCCACTACGACTCATTCCTATTTGAGCACTAAGTTCCTCTACTGAGAATTCTGAATTATCCATATTCTCCTCGACTATACGAATGGCTTTCTCTATCAGTTGTTCATCTAAAGAACTAATGGTTATTTCCGATGGAGAGATGTCCCTCGTTTTAAATTTATCATGGTTCTTCAAAGTCCACATCAACAACTTTCTTATACGTAATAAAAGTATTTCCAAGTTAAACGGCTTTGTAATGTATTCATCAGCTCCCTCCTTCAAACCACTAAGAATATGTTCTTCAGCCGTACGGGCCGTAAGTAAAATAATAGGAATATGAGAATAGCGGATATCAGTCTTTATTTTGCGGCATAATTCCATTCCGTCCATTACTGGCATCATTATATCACTGATTACCACATGGATTGATTGTTGCGCAAGTACTGTGAGAGCTTTCTTTCCATCAGACGCTTCATATACCTGATAATATTCTTGCAAACAACCGACAAGAAAACTACGAAAGTCATCATTGTCCTCTACTATCAGTAAAGAGTTCTTTTCTCTGTCCACTGAAGACATATCAGCATGAAACTGTTCTTCCACATCAAATGCTGATGTATCTTCTGTACAATTCAGTTTTAATGTCTTGGCAATCGGTAGGATAACTGTAAAAATAGTCCCTTGGGGATGATTATCCTCTACTTTTATCTCACCACCGTGGAGAGTAACATATTCTTTCACAATATGCAGACCGATACCACTCCCAATATAAGTAGTAGAAATGTGCTGTTCCTGAAAGAAACGGTCGAAAATCTTATCCTTATTCTCATTTTTGATACCGATACCGGTGTCACTTATTTGAATATGTATCTGTTCCCCATCACCGGCCAATATCTTGTCAATAGCAACTATCACACTACCATTATCATGATTGTACTTGATGGCATTTGACAGAAGGTTGGATATGATTCGCTGCACTTTGTTACGGTCAAAATCCATTTCTATTTTTGAAGTGTTGATACAAACTTTCAACTCAATATTATGCTTTTGCGATAACGCCTTGAAAGACTTGCATGTTTCGGCAATAAACTCAGTTATGTCTCCGTAAGACAAGGATAATTGTACCTTTTGCTGATCAAGTTTACGAAAATCCAACAACTGATTTACCTCATCAAGCAGAGTAGAAGCATTTCGATACATCAAGTCCAAATCGTCCTTGATTGGACCGGCTTTTTCCGAATGTATCAACTTCTCCAAGGGAGTTATGATAAGTGACAATGGAGTCCTTAAATCATGGCTTATATTTGTAAAGAAACGTATCTTTGCTTCATCCATTTCATGCTGCTGGGCCACTTCAAGTTCCCATTTTTGTTGTACCAGAATCCGTTGATGCCTAGAACGTAGGCGCCTAAGCAAGAGTATACCTCCTGACAAGAACAGTACCATATAGATAACATAGGCTACCGGAGACAGCCAAAAGGGTGGACGTACCAGAATTGTCATATAAGATATTGGATTCCTACTACCGTGCAGTTCATTAACTTTCACTTGCAGATGATATATCCCTGGAGACAGTTTGTTGAAATAGATTCTATTTCCTTCAAAGCTGACCCATTCCTCTTTAGCATCCATCCGATATGCAAATTGAAGCTTATGCTGTGTTCCATAATCCATTGCAGAAATTTCCAATGCAAAATTACTATCAGAATAATCCATTGTAATTTCATCAAGCAACTGAATATTCTTTTGTAACAAGATTCGCCCATCATGCGTTTTTTTCTCTACGTCTACACGCTGATTGGCTAAATATAATCCGGTAAAAATAACTTTATGTTGGTTGGGATGATACAAAGCCTGATTAGGGTCTATCTTTAAATATTTTCCCGTACCTCCCATTAAAACTTCGCCTTTCCGGTTACAATAAATTGAGTAGTTGTTAAATGTAATATCCCCAATACCATCTTCATTAAAATAGGAATAACACCGATATTGCAGCTTTTGGGCAGTAGGGTCATCAACCACAATAATGTGAGTAATACCACAATCTGTAGCTATCCACATATTTTTATTATGGTCTTCTACAATGCCACGTATATAAGGATGAGATACACCATCATTTGTAGAAAGACGAGTAAGCGTTCTACTTTTTTCATCATAAATTCCAACTCCATGTCTGGTTCCAATCCACAACAATCCCCGTCGATCACGGTATAAGCAACTAATATGCATTTTTGTCAATGACACTTTATTATTATTCCCTTTTACTGGAGCAAGTTGCCGTGTTTGAGTATTCAACTCATATAATCCCGTACTAGTACCAATATATAACATCGCATGGTCACTTGAATAGACCAAGTCTGTAATGGTATTGGTGTATAAACATGAATTCTCTTTTGTATAAGACGTTATTTTCCCTCCGTTATCTATACAATACAGACCGTGCATAAACGTTCCAACCCATAAATTCCCATATTTGTCATCAGCAATATGCCGGACATACTCTATTGGTTCCAAAATCTGTTCAAAAGGAAAAAAGGTTCCGTTCTGCTCATAAAATATGCCACCCCCATAACTACCGAACCACATCTTGCCTTTGGAATCAAGATATGAACCTATAATAAGATTAGAGGGAATATTACTATTGTGAGTATTAAACAACTTATAGTTTTTTTGTTTGCTGTCATAGCAAGCCAAGCCCTTTCCATCAAATCCAAGCCACAGATTCCCATTCCTATCTTCTTGAAAACAACTGATATCTTCCTGCTCAGGAGTTTTACATATTTCAAAGGCGGTATTATTCAAATCAGTAAACGCAACCCCCTGCTTCGTCGTTCCAACCCACAGAATATCCTGATTATCTTTATAGAAACTATTAATGTGATTGCTCGACAAGGAAAAAGGAGTTCCCGAATCTCTATGAATGTGCATGAGATTATCGGTCTGTTCATTCAAGATGTATATGCCTTTACTATTGGTACCTATCCAAATATTACCATTCCCATCATCTATGATAGCTTTTACAATATCCGATTGTATAGTCTCTTTGCCAGAAAACTCAAACATCTTTCTATTTTGAATATCATAACACTGTAGATTGGAGGTATATATTGTATAAATCCATAATCTAAACTGGGTATCCATATATATACGATGTTCTCCAGAGCGAGGAAGTTCTAATTGAACAATCTTCCGAACAGTTTTTGTTTCCCAGTCTACTTCTGCGATTTCCCCATTAGAAAATAACAAGCAAGAATACGATTGTCTGGAAACTATATGCAACAGTTCTTTATCCGGAAAAGATAATTCCTGAAGTTTTTTATCCTGAAAATCATAATAATATAGCTTATTCCCAGCCATGCACCATAAATTCTGCTCATAGTCAACATGTATCATTTCTATTTTATCATTTATTCCCAGTGGTCTCAACCGCTTTTCTATGTTACTTTCCAATTTATCCAACTCTCTATTGTAGTAGAAATATTGATCGGGAGTACGTACCCAAATAGTACCTGATGCGTCCTCCGATATATTATTAAAACAATTACTATAAGTATCAGAATCAGTAACCCAATATTGCTTGCATTGATAGCCATCATAACGATTTAAGCCATTAAGTGTCGCAAACCACATAAACCCGTATTGGTCACGTAACATAGCTATAACATAGTTATCTGAAATTCCAGACTTTACATCAAATGTTTGAAAAGTTAGCCGGGCATTAATCTGTGTGATATAGACTATCATACAAAATATGACTGTCAGTAAATACTTCATATGGTAATAAGATGAATATGTTTGTATGCAAAGATAGGAAATTGCTTTAAATACATACAGTACAACTACTTCCCATTTGGGTAAAAACGCTTCCCGTTTGGGTAAAAATACGAACCGGACAGACTGAGAAACAAATTAGGAGTACTTCAGGTTATTGTTTCCTTACTTTTGTCCACAGAACGGCGGATTTGTAATTCGTGCTGTTTTTCTTAGATTCAAACATGTGGCGGGTATAAAGGTTGGTAACAATACCCGCCAGTGTTTTGAGCTACGAAAAATAAAATGGAGTGTCAACCTTTAAATTGATTTTAGTTATGGAGAATGGATAGGATATGGAGCAAAAAGAGATTTTACTCTCTTTAAAACAACAACGTTTTACTTTTAATAACTTTATAAATCTAATAAATTATCTGAGAAATATGAAGAATGTATTCATGGCAGGAGTTTTTATAACTCTTTTATTCTGCGGAAGTCCTTCTTTGTCGTGGGCAACTTCCTCCCAGACTGTAGAAACAGTACAACAAAAACAAAAAATAGCAGGAGTAGTGGTTGACCAGAATGGAGAACCCATAATTGGAGCCAATATATTACAGAAAGGCACCAGTAATGGTACAATTACCGATATCAACGGTCAGTTTATACTGAATTGTCCAATAGGAACTCCACTGACGATATCTTACATCGGATTCTTGCAACAAACAGTAAAGGCAACTGTAAATATGAAAATTGTTTTGCATGAAGATAGCAAAACGCTGGATGAAGTAGTTGTCGTTGGTTATGGCTATGTAAAAAAGAGCGATCTTACCGGGGCTGTGGCACAAGTAAAAAGTGGAGATTTACTAAAAAGTTCCCCAGTAAGTCTAGAAAAGGGGCTACAAGGGCGCCTGACCGGTGTGAACGTGGTTTCAAACGATGGAGCTCCCGGTGGAGGAATCAGCATCCAGATTCGAGGTACAAATTCATTTCAAGGTTCTACTGAACCTTTGTATGTAATCGACGGAGTACCCATCGCAGACAGCAATGATGACACAATCAATTTTGACTCGAGCTCGCCCACTTACAATAATGCCTTGTCCTCGCTTAATCCTAGCGACATCGCATCTATTGAAATCTTGAAGGATGCCTCGTCAACAGCCATTTACGGTTCTCGCGGTGCCAACGGCGTAGTCCTGATTACCACCAAAAGCGGTACCGGACTAGATGTTAAAGACCAAATTTCATTTTCATATAAAACAACAATTAGCAATCCTGTGAAAAAGATAAAGGTACTTGGAGCACGTGATTATGCAACATACAGGAATCAATCTTACATCAACACCCAAGAAGTTTCCAATTTCCCTTGGGAACAAACCGACCTGCCTTTCCCCGGAGTTGAGAATGCAGAAGGCACTTATTTGCAAGGACCTGACGACTTCAGTAACGATCCGTACTATTGGCAAGATCAGATTTTCCGTACGGGAGTGACACATGACCTCAACTTAAATATTGCAGGACAGACCAAAGGATACGATTATGCTATAAGTGGAGGATATCTGAACCAAGAAGGTATCGTTGAAGGTTCGGACTATACACGCTATACCATAAAGCTAAACTTGAATAGACAAGTGAAAGATTGGCTGAAAGTAGGTACATCCATATCGGGTTCATTTGCAAATTCAAGTATTGTCAAGACTGCTACAAACAACCAAAATAACGGAACGGAAGGCATTATCCGCTCAGCATTGACTTATCCAGCAACACAAACCCAAGACGATTTGGATAATGAATATAGCATGGTAGCAGTGCCTACTCGATACGCTGATGCGTTGAACGAGAATCGAAACATATCTTTCAGGACTTCCAACTATTTAAATATAACGCTAACAAAAGGCTTGATTTTCAGAACAGTTCTTGGATATAACTATACTCATAATGATGCCAATAAATACTGGCCGAGAACTATGGCCGAAGGTAAATATGTGAACGGAAAATCATACGGTGGAGATAATTGGCGGTCATCATTGGTGTTCGACAATTTGTTAATGTTCAACCAAACTTGGGGTAAACATAATGTAAGCGCAACCGCAGGAACCTCCTGGGAAGCGTCCAGCAACTATAACAAAGTAGTTACAGTACAAGGCTTCGGTACGGATGCTACCAATGGCTGGCTGCTTCAAGATGCAAGTGAGATGTTATCAGCCACCTCTGGCAAGGGGGACTCACGTTTGTTTTCATTGATCGGACGGCTTGCCTATAATTATGCAGGCAAATATTATCTGACTTTTACCGCACGTGATGACGTCTCCAGTAAATTCGCCAAAGGCAAGCGCGCAGCCTTTTTCCCCTCTGTCGGTTTCTCATATCGGCTGTCAGAAGAAAAATTCATGAAAGGCGTATCTCATATCTTTGATAATATAAAACTTCGCTATAGCTATGGAGCTTCCGGCAACCAGGCCATCAGCTCTTACCAAACCTTTGCCATTATGGCTGCAGCCAATTATCCATTCGGCACATCGGTTGAAAATGGATATGCAACGAATGTATATAATCCAGGGAATAAGGATTTAACATGGGAAACTACTTGGCAGCATGATGCAGGCATTGAATTGGATATATTAAAGCGGATATCATTGGAAGTAGATTATTATTATAAAAAAACCACGGATCTGTTGCAATACAAGCAAGTTCCCCCAAGCACCGGCATCTTACAGATACTTTCCAATAGCGGTTCTGTTATCAATCGCGGACTTGAAGCCAGCTTAAATGTAAGAGCAATTCAAAACAAAGACTTTTCATTGTCATTCGGTGGCAACATATCATTTAACAAGAATGAGATTTGCGATTTTGGCAAAGACCCGATGTTCCCCAACTCTATCTATAACAGCTTGCGCCCGTATGCTATTGCTGATGGTCATTCTATCGGTTCATTTTATGGTTTTGTCACAGACGGTATCTGGAACTCACGCGAGGAAGTCATTAATAGCAAGCAATTCCAAACCCAATATCCAGATTACACAGTGAACGGTTCTGATGCGGCTACAGAAGAAATAATTCGTAGAGACTGGATCGGTGAACTTAAATATAAAGATCTTGATGAAGACGGTTTTATCACAGACCAGGATCAAACATGGATTGGAGATGCAAATCCCAAGTATTTTTATGGATTCAATATGGACCTGACCTGGAAGAATTTCGATTTCAGCATTCTTTTTCAGGGTGTGGAAGGAAATGACGTATTCAATATGAACTCATTACGTTTTTATAACCTGGGACAGACCCAGAACGTTCCATACTACGTATATGAACAATCATGGAGCATAAATCCCAATAGCGGAATTGCCCCTAAGATATTCAATTATTCAGGACGTGACATTCGTTTTTCCAGATTATATCTAGAAGACGGCTCTTATTTAAAATTACGCACTCTATCCATAGGATATACAATTAGAAAACCATTTCAGTTCATAAATAGCGTACGGTTCAACGTGGTTGCCAATAACTTGTTGACCTTCACCAAATACCGCGGATATGACCCTGAGGTTAATTCTTTTGGCTCCACGCCTTCTTTAAGGGGTATTGATTCTGGAGCCTATCCCCAGCAGAGAAGCTTTACTTTGGGACTTAATGTTATTTTTTAATTAATAAAAACGAATCATGAAGAAAATACTATTGATAATGATATGCTCGATGGCAGCATTTGCAACAAGCTGTTCATTGGAAGAAACCCCTTATTCTATCACATCAGAGAAATTAGGTCAGACTGAAGAAGGAGCAGAACAACTAGTAACCGGTATCTATGCGACTTTTTGGGATAACTGGTGTATGGAACAGACGTATATGGCCTGGATGGACTACGACAACGATCATTGTGGGGCTCCAGCTTGGGTACTCAGTTCTGCAGGTAGCGGCGATATCACCGGACACTATGCCTATAATACAAACAATGATTTGTGGAGTGTCTTTTATAGAATGATCAGTCGGGCAAACAAAGCTAAAGAAGCTCTGGAATCTACAGATTCTTATCAGACAGAATCCGCTGTCAGGCAGTTGTATGGTGAAACGCTTTTTCTACGGGCATTCGCTTATTTCCATCTGGTAAGAATGTATGGTGCCGTCCCATTGAGATTATCTTCGGAAGCAGAGACAGATTGTCCCAGAGCTTCCGTAGAAGCAGTCTACAACACAATTGTCAATGACCTGGAAACTTGCTTAGAATACATGTATTATACATCAGAAGGCAATGTCGGCGCTTGGGGGCATGCAGATAAAACTGCTGCAGCACTATTATTGGCACGCGTATATTGCACTATGGGTTCCAGCGCATTAACCTGCAAAGGAAATACAGAAATAATTGTAGATATCAAGGGAGTGGATAAAAAATATACCTGCAATGCAGTTGAAGGAGCTGAAAACATAGATGCCCAGCAGTGTTATCAACGTGCAAAAGAGCTTTGCGACATGGTCATTGCACGAAGAGGTGTTGATTTTGATTTAGTAGAAGGGTATCTAAACCTTTGGGGTGGTAACAATAGGAAAAACAAAGAATTTGTATGGGGAGCAACCAGTGTAAGTGACGTAGACTTTCAAACATCAGGTTTACATAGCTATTACACTCCGGCTCCTTACGGTGGCAGTGGCGCATGGATATATATGGCCCCTAATCTATATACCCAATTTGACAAAGAGGATGACCGTATTGTGCACGGTGTATGGCATTACTTCCTAACAAGCTACACCTCCACAAAATGGGTTTCTTTTCCCTCTCTCTCGGACGAATATAATGCAGAGAGTCTACCGGACAATCTAAAAGCTTTTGTTCCTGATTTTAACGCGGAATATAAATACGGAGTGCCATGTCTGACTAAATGGTATAAAGGTGATATCTCTAATCCAACCTTCTTTAAACAGAAAGAAGCGTCACAATCAGAACAAGATGTAATTTTAATTCGCTATGCAGAAGCATTCCTGCTCAGAGCTGAAGCAGAAGTAGAATTGGGGGATATAACAGCTGCAATGAAAGATATTGATGTCATAAGAAAACGGGCAAAAGCTACAACCTTATATACAAATAAGGTGACCGATAAGATAGAGGCAAGAAGTCTAGTCCTGAAAGAACGTGCTTTGGAATTTTGCCAAGAATTCAATAGGAAATTTGACCTTTTACGGTGGGGACTATATTTAGACGTTATGAACGACACACAATTCATTGTCTGCGGCTCAGCCAACCGCTCTACCATTCGCTCAAAAAAGAACTTACTATATGCAATTCCGACTGCAGAAATTGCTGAGAACAAATTAATAGGAGCTAATAATTACGGTTATTAAGAGAAACAAAACATGAAAAGAATTATATTTCTAATGTTAGGATGGGGACTATGCCTGATAGTCCAAGCACAAACAACAAATTTTAGCAAATTGAACTTTGGTTGTGATGGCAGCAGCACTACCTCTGGCAACCAATGGTCAAAGACCGTAGTCGATTTATTGGGATTTGCATCACACCATAATGTTGCAGTTGGTTCGTCTACCTTTGCATGCCATCCTGATACACAAGATTACAACAGTGACAACTTTGCCGGAATTTCAGATGGATGGAAGCCTACAAAAGATAAGAAAGAATTGCAAATGAGACATAATAATGTATCCAAAGTACATATTCAGAAATTTATCTCAGAAGTAAAGGACGGTGTTTATCCCGCACCCGATGTTTTCGTTTTTGCAATGGGCTCAAATGATACAAAACTTGATGGAGTTGCAGAAGCATTATCAGCAAGAACGCTGGACGATGTTAATGTGACGACCATGGCAGGAGGGGCAAGATGGGCAATTCAAACTATACTTGAGAACTTCCCGGAATGCCGTGTATTCGTATGGTTGCCTATACAGACCGGGGACAAGGCAAAAAATGAAATGCATCGGAAACGAAATGAAGTGTTGCGCCAAGTCAGTCAAGCTTTATCCGTTCAGGTTATTGATTGTTACGGCGAAAGCGGTATTAGTCAGTTTTTCGAAAATTCCAACACCCGTGGGCGCTATCTAAAGGATGGAGTACATCCGGATATAGAAGGGCAACGATTGATAGGACGTTACATTGCTAAAGAGATTCGTAACAACTTCTTTTAAAAAGAACAGAATAATAACATTGGAAGATTCTTAGATGAGCTACCAATATTTACAAAAAGCTAAAGAGAATGAAAAAGAATATATCAATCATTTATTTTCTGCTGTTTGTGTATAGCATAGCAAACGCTCAAGATTCTTTGTATTTCAGAGCAAACGCCTATAAAGAACAGCTGGACAATTATTACAGCATGGACGAGAAAGATTTTCCTAAACCAGGAAGCATTCTTTTTATCGGCAGTTCCTCATTGGGCATGTGGAAAAATACCGGCAGTTATTTCCCCAATCATAGGGTTTTAAATCGTGCATATGGCGGTTCATGGATCAGCGACTATTTATACCACTATCAACGCCTGGTAGTAGCCTACAAACCGGCACAGATAGTGTTGTTATGCGGTGCGAATGATCTTTATAATGGCGTATCCATCGAACGTGTTTTCGAAGACATTAAGTGCTTCTGCCGTTTATTGGATATTCATCTTCCTGGCGTTCCGGTTATTCTCCTTTCTTTTCATCCATCCCCTTCTATGCCCGACTGGATTCCAAAGGAAAGAGAGGTGAACAAACTGATACAAGACTACTTCAAAGACAGCCACCAAGTTACCTACGTTGATATAACATCATGTCTATATGACAAGAATGGAGCTTTACCTGAAAAGTTCTATATTAGTGACAGGCTTCATCCCAGCGTACTTGCTTATAAAGAATTTGCCAAAATAATAGAACCTTATCTCATTAATAACAAATAACCCTGATTAATAATCACATACAATATTTTATTTATTAAAATGAAAAGAATACTTTTATGTTTGAGCGTTCTCATATGCACCTTTACCAACGCTCAGGAAACCGTCTACAAGACAATTGAAAATTTAACCTATGCAACATCGCAAGATGCATATGCTCAAGAACGGTGCAAGTTAGACATCTATTATCCTGAAAATCTAAAGGATTGCCCAACTGTAATATGGTTTCATGGAGGAGGATTGACTAGTGGCAATAAGTCCATTCCAACCAAATTAAAGAAAAGTGGCATGATAGTGATAGCTGTAAACTACCGTTTACTTCCCAAAGTAACAATCTCGGAATGTTTAGGCGATGCGGCAGCAGCCATAGCCTGGACTTTTAAAGAAGTAGAAAAATACGGAGGAAACAAAAAGAAAATATTTGTTTCCGGCCATTCGGCAGGCGGCTACCTCACTGCAATGATTGGATTAGACAAAAAATGGTTAAAAGAGTACAGTATAGATGCAGATTCCCTTGCAGGTCTGATTCCCTTTAGCGGCCAAGTCATTAGTCATTTTTCCTATCGTAAAATGAATGGTATTGATAATCTACAACCTACTATCGATGAATTCGCCCCATTATTTCATGTCAGAAAAGATGCCCCCCCCTTGATACTTATAACCGGTGATCGGGAGTTAGAGCTTTTGGGACGTTATGAGGAAAACGCTTACATGTGGCGGATGATGAAACTTGTCGGGCATGAAGACACTTATCTTTATGAAATCGGCGGGCATGGGCATGGTCCTATGGGTGAACCTGCTTTCTATATATTGCACCAACAGATAAAACGGATATTAAATACTCCCGCAAAACAGTGATATAATGCAAATCAACAGAAAGATTTTTACCATAGGTTACACAATTTAACAACATGAAGAATATGAAATGATTTTTCTCTTTTAACAGTGCCAACGTCACTCTTCTTGATATTACTTCTATGATGTATGGAACTAATGGCAAACTTAGAGAAGAACTCTATCTAAAAGACCGATTACATATCACTCTGGAAGCCTATCGCATGATAGCAGATAAGCTTGAGCCATTATTAATAAGAAATAGGAATTAATAAACAGTCAAAAAAAGAAAGGAGAAAACACACTCATTATCAATATTTTAAATATTTCATCAGAGTTATACTAAAAAATATCATGCATTTTATTTGCATATTAAATAAAAAGCCGTACCTTTGCACCCACAAAACGATAACATCGCGGAGTGGAGCAGTTGGTAGCTCGTTGGGCTCATAACCCAAAGGTCATTCGTTCGAGTCGGATCTCCGCAACTACAATGAGGATAAAAGGTTTTATAAACCGTTTTATCCTCATTTTTTTAATTCCCATCAAGGACAGAAAAAAATGTTTGCGCAAATAATGTTTGTGCAAATTGCTTCCACACTTCCACCTCCTCTCCACATCCCTTTATTCATCGGCATTACAGATGCGGTGGAAGCAACTCAAAAGTGTGGAAGCAAAATTTGCTTCCACACCGTTTCACAAACAGAAATACTGACACCACAAGAAGATAACATGGAGTAACACAAGTTATTAATTTCTTGTATCACATCTTATTTATATCGTACCTGCACGAAATCAATATCCTGCAAACACGGTATTAATTCCATCTCCTCCCCCTTCAAATGCAATCAGAACAAATGCGTACAGCCACACAAAGCCAAGACTTCAATACTGTTTTCCTCTGTGCTTTATTCAGAGAATGAAGGTATTTATTACGTCGGACATAAGGAATCAACAGTATGCAACGGCCATGATGCAATCGCCTAACGGCCATCAACAACCCGCTTAACAGCCGTCAGCAGATCGCCGCACGACCATTAGGCGCTGATAAGGCAATGAGTAAAAGGGAACACTCCCCTATACACAAGTAAACAAAGCCCTATATACAACGGATTGAAAGCAGCGGTTTCCCTTAGAATATCCTGATGAAAAGCAACCCCAGCCCGATGGCAACGCCAGTCGAAACAAGTCCGGGAAGCATGAACGAGTGGTTCAGCACATACTTGCCGATACGGGTAGTTCCGGTACGGTCGAAATTAATGGCTGCTACTACGGTGGGATAGTTGGGAATAAAGAAGTAACCGTTTACGGCCGGGAACAGAGCAACCAGTATCATAGGCGAAATGCCCAAAGCGATGCCCAAAGGCATCAGTGCGCGCACAGTGGCGGCCTGGCTATAAAGCAGAATCGACATGGCAAACAAGGCTATCCCGAACAGCCACGGCATTTGCCTCACCACTCCCTCGATGGACTGGGTCAACTGAAGCATGTTTCCCTGAAGAAAAGTATCTCCCATCCAGGCAATGCCGAATATGGCAATCACCGCCTGCATGCCTGCCGGGAAGACGGAACCTTGCGTTGCCTTCATGCCGTCGGTGCGAGTCAGCAGCAAGATGAGGGCGGCGGCAGAGAGCATCACGATTTCGATAATGGCGGACATGCCGAGTCTCACCGTCTCGCCGTCTATCACGAAGGCAGGACGCAAACTGTCGAACGAACCAAAGAACACGATAAAAACAGTGGCAAGGATAAAGATAAGCACGGACAAGACGGCATGCCGTTTATTGTGTATATCCTTTATCTCCACCTTCTTGACATCAAGATAGCCTTCGGTCAACCTCTTTCTGTACTCCGGGTCGTCTGCCAGCTCCTTGCCCACCTT
>OGJK01001669.1_pt1 | contig 19606 bp, 19 predicted proteins | sample 1571961 | NCBI WGS metagenome assembly OGJK01 (sample SAMEA2582120, study PRJEB24529) | metagenome | biome: Human gut stool | place: China | collected 2011 | reverse complement strand
TCTTGGTATGACAATGAGAACTCATACACAAGCCAGATGGTTAGAACAATTAAGTACTTCGCTGAATTAAACTAATCATTTAGATTGTTTTTGCCGGAGAATGGTATGACTATTCTCCGGTTTTTTATAAAGCTGTATATGTAGCTATTTTATGTATTATATGGAGGATATTAATATGCTTAATAAAAAGTCTATTGATGATATCAATGTAAAGGGCAAAAGAGTATTATGCAGATGTGATTTTAATGTACCATTAGATGGAAGCAGAATTACAGATGAAACAAGACTTGTAGCTGCTCTTCCAACAATCAAGAAGCTTATTGCTGATGGAGGAAAAGTTATTCTTTGTTCACATCTTGGAAAGCCAAAGGGACCAGATGCTGCATTTTCTCTTGCACCAGTTGCAAAGAGACTTTCAGAACTTCTTGGTCAGGAAGTTAAGTTTGCAGCAGATGATACTGTTGTAGGCGATAATGCAAGAGCAGCTGTTGCTGCAATGAATGATGGAGATGTTATTCTTCTTGAAAATACAAGATTCAGACCAGAAGAGACTAAGAACGGTGAAGCATTTTCTAAGGATTTAGCTTCTATTGCAGATGTATTTGTTAATGATGCATTTGGTACAGCTCACAGAGCGCATTGTTCTAACGTAGGTGTTACACAGTATGTTGATACAGCTGTTGTTGGATACCTTATGCAGAAGGAAATTGATTTCCTTGGAAATGCAGTTAATAATCCTGTAAGACCTTTCGTTGCAATTCTTGGAGGTTCAAAGGTTTCTTCTAAGATTTCAGTTATCAATAATCTTCTTGATAAGGTTGACACACTTATTATCGGTGGTGGTATGTCTTATACATTCCAGAAAGCACATGGTGGTAATGTAGGTCAGTCATTAGTAGAGGATGATTATCTTGATTATGCTAAGGATATGATGAAGAAGGCTGAAGAAAAGGGCGTTAAAATGCTTATTCCTATTGATACAGTTGTAGCTAAGGAATTCAGCAATGATTCTCCTTCACATGTTGTAGAAGCAGGACATCAGGCAGATGATGACATGGGTATGGATATTGGACCTAAGACATGTGAGCTTTACAAGGAAGCTTTAAAGGATGCCAAGACTGTAGTATGGAATGGACCAATGGGAGTGTTTGAATTCCCTAATTTTGCAGCAGGAACAATAGCTGTTGCAGAGGAACTTGCACAGCTTAAAGATGCTACAACAATCATCGGTGGTGGTGATTCAGCAGCAGCTGTTAACAACTTAGGATTCGGAGATAAGATGACACACATCTCTACAGGTGGTGGAGCATCTCTTGAATTCCTTGAAGGTAAAGAACTTCCAGGTGTAGTTGCAGCTAACGATAAGTAATTGATTTTACTGACATAGTTATATAATAATATTTTAATCCAGACCTTATTTTTGTTAAGTGGGGTCTGGATTTTTTGTTATTTATTTCACAAACTATACTTGAAATATGTACCAAAGTATGCTATTATTTGTTTTATTAGGATAGTTATATCGGAATAATTTAATAGGATTGTCCATATATATGTTATTATGGATAATTTCCTGTGGGGAGGCGTAGAATGAGAAGAAAAGTAATAGCAGGCAATTGGAAGATGAATATGACACCAAGCCAGGCAGTTAAGCTCGTTACTGAATTGAGACCGAATGTTAATAATCCGGATGTTGATGTTGTGTTCTGTGTACCATCCATTGACATTGTACCTGTGGTGGAGGCAGTGAAGGGATCTAATATACATATTGGTGCAGAGAATGTATATTATCAGGAGAAAGGAGCATTTACCGGTGAGTTATCGCCTGAGATGCTTGTTGATGCCGGGGTAAGCCATGTTATAATAGGACATTCAGAAAGAAGAATGTACTTTAATGAAAGCAATACAGTGCTTAATCTCAAGATGCATAAGGTACTTGAACATGGAATTATCCCAATTCTTTGTTGTGGAGAGACACTTGAACAGAGAGAAAAAGGGATTACACTTGATTTCGTTAAAGAACAGATAGTAGAAGCATATGTTGGTGTTACTAAAGAGCAGATGCTTCATACAATAGTTGCTTATGAACCAATCTGGGCTATTGGAACAGGAAAGGTTGCAACTACAGCGCAGGCACAGGAAGTATGCGGATTTATAAGAACTGTATTCGAAGAGTTATATGATAAAGAAACAGCGGATCAGATAAGGATTCTTTATGGAGGAAGTGTTAATGCTTCTAATGCAGCAGAGCTTTTTGCCCAGCCTGATATTGATGGTGGACTGGTAGGAGGTGCAAGTCTCAAGCCGGATTTTGCGGATATAGTTAATTATAATAAGTAAATAAGCATGAAAAGACCTTGTTTTGATGATAATATTCAAGACAAGGTCTTTGATTTTTTTTACAAATGTGCTATCATGCTATAGGCAATTAATTAGAATACATTTAAAGGAGAATCACATTATGAGTAAAAAACCAGTAGTTTTAATGGTACTTGATGGTTATGGTTTAAATGATAGAACAGAGGGTAATGCTATTGCTATGGCTAACACTCCTGTTATGGATAAGCTTATGAAGGAATGCCCGTTCCAGAAGGGATATGCTTCAGGACTTGCTGTAGGTCTTCCAGACGGACAGATGGGTAATTCAGAAGTTGGTCATATGAATATTGGTGCTGGTAGAATTATTTATCAGGATCTTACAAGAATTACTAAGGATATTGAAGATGGTACATTCTTTAAGAACGAAGAATTACTTGAGGCAATGGAGAACTGCAAGAAGAATGATTCGGATCTTCACCTTTTCGGACTTTTATCAGATGGTGGTGTTCACAGTCATTTAAGCCATGTATATGGACTTTTAGAGATGGCAAAGCAGCAGGGAGTGTCTAAAGTATATGTTCATGCGTTCCTCGACGGAAGAGATACACCTCCAGCTTCAGCTAAGGGATTTGTTGAGACACTTGAGAATAAGATGGCAGAAATAGGAGTTGGTAAGGTCGCATCTTTATCAGGCCGTTACTATGCAATGGACAGAGATAATAACTGGGACAGAGTAGAAAAGGCTTATGATTCACTTGTAACAGGTGATGGCATTAAGGCCGAGTCAGCTACACAGGCACTTCAGGAGTCATATGATAATGGTAAGACAGATGAATTCGTTGAGCCAACAGTTATCTGTAAAGATGGTCAGCCACTTTCATTAGTTAAGGCTAATGATTCTGTTATATTCTTTAACTTCCGTCCAGACCGTGCAAGAGAGATGACAAGAGCGTTCTGCGATGATAAGTTTACAGGATTTGAAAGAAAGACAGGATTTATTCCATTAACATTTGTATGTTTCAAGGATTATGATGAATCAATCCCTAACAAGAAGGTTGCATTCAAGAAAGAGATTATTAAGAACACATTTGGTGAATTCCTCGCTAATCATGGAAAGAAGCAGTTAAGACTTGCTGAGACAGAGAAATATGCACATGTTACATTCTTCTTTAATGGCGGTGTTGAAGACCCTAATGTTGATGAGTTCAGATTACTCGTTAACTCACCTAAGGATGTTGCAACATATGACTTAAAGCCAGAGATGAGTGCTCCGGAAGTAGGTATGGACTTAGTTGAGGCTATAAAGTCTGACAAATATGATGTTATTATTATCAACTTCGCTAATCCTGATATGGTTGGACATACAGGCGTTATTCCAGCTGCAATCAAGGCTGTAGAGAAGGTTGATGAGCTTGTTGGAAAGGCTGTAGATGCAGTAAAGGATGTTGACGGAGTTCTCTTCATCTGCGCAGACCACGGAAATGCTGAGAAGATGATTGATTACGAAACAGGAGCTCCACATACAGCACATACAACTAATCCTGTTCCATTCATTCTTGTTAATTATGATGAGAATTATACACTTCGTGAGGGTGGAAGATTATGTGATATCGCTCCTACACTTATAGAAATTATGGGACTTGAGAAACCGGTTGAGATGACAGGTGAATCTCTTCTTGTTAAGAAGAACTAATTGAGTGGTTGAAATTAATTTATCAATTTTTCTTGCACAAAATGTTTATTTGTGATAGAATGACCTATGTTGCCGTATTGGCATAATTATGTAATAAAAAGCGCATGATGCGCAGGAATGAGGATGGTATGAATAAGATAATTCCATTGTTTCATATGTCTGTCGGAGATGTATTAAGAATTGGTTTAATGGGAGTATTTGTAGTAATTTGTATAGCTTTAGCAATAATAATTCTTATGCAGGAAAGTAAGCAGAACGGATTGTCAGGAACAATTAGTGGTGCTGCTGATTCATACTGGGGTAAGAACAAGGGCCGTTCAATGGAAGGCAAGCTTGTTAAGATAACCAAGATTCTTGTAATTCTTTTTGTTGTTATAGCAGTTATACTTAATTTTAATTTCTAAATTACGGACACTCTTAAGAAACGGATAATTTCTTAAGAGTGTTTTTGCTTTTACGGGCAATCTGGTGTAGTCCGGATATTTTAATGGTAAGAAAGGGATATAAGGGATATGGAGAAGGATATATTTAAACAGCGAAGACAGATGCTTGCTGATATAATTCTTAATAATGAACTGTATGTTCCGATGAAAGCTAAAGAAATCGCTATGCTTCTCGATATTCCGAAAGCTAAGCGTTCAGAGCTTATGGAAGTGCTTGATAGTCTTGTTGCAGATGGAACAATAGGCGTATCAAAGAAGGGTAAGTACATGAAGCCTGAGAATGTAGCAATTGTTGGAACATTTGAAAGTACAAGCAGAGGCTTTGGTTTTGTAGTAATACCTGACAGGGAAGATGATATATTTGTCAAGGCTAATGACACGATGAATGCTTTCTATCATGATAAGGTCAAGGTTGTGATAACTACTGAGAAGAATGGCGGTAAGAGGGCTGAAGGTAAGATTGTTGCCATTCTTGAGCATGAGGTTAAGGAAGTTGTCGGAACATTCCAGAAGAACAGAACGTATGGTTTTGTTATTCCTGATAATGCCAAGATTAGCTGTGATATATTTATACCGCAGGAATTCATGAATGGAGCGGTTGAAGGTTCTAAGGTTGTTGCTTCTATAAGTGATTACGGCAGTCAGAGTAAGAATCCACAGGGAAAGGTTACAGAAGTACTTGGACATATAGATGATCCGGGTGTGGACATAATGTCTATTATCAAGGCATATGATTTACCAGTGGAGTTTCCTGAATCAGTTAAGAAGGCAATTAATGATATTCCTGATATTGTCAGTGAGAAGGATAAGGCTGGACGAGTTGATTTGAGAAATGTTCAGATGGTTACTATAGATGGTGAGGATGCGAAGGATTTGGATGATGCAGTATCTATCTCGAAAGAAGGCCCTATATATCATCTTGGTGTCCACATAGCGGATGTAAGCCATTATGTTACAGAGGGAAGTGCATTGGATAAGGAGGCACTTAAACGAGGTACGAGTGTTTACCTTGTAGACCGTGTTATTCCAATGATACCGCATAAGTTATCTAATGGGATATGTTCACTTAATCAGGGAGAAGACAGACTGGCACTCAGCTGCCTTATGGATATTGACGAAAAGGGCAATATTGTTGGACATAGAATATGTGAAACTGTTATTAATGTAGACAGAAGGATGAGCTATACAAGTGTAAAAAAGATTCTTGTAGATAATGATACTAATGAAATTATGAAGTATAAAGAGCTTGTTCCAATGTTTCATATGATGGAAGAGGCTGCGGAGCTTCTTAGAAAGAAGAGATTTGCAAGAGGTTCGGTTGATTTTGATTTCCCTGAAAGTAAGATTATACTTGATGAGAATGGTCACCCAACTGATATTAAGCCATATGACAGAAATGTAGCAACTAAGATTATTGAGGATTTTATGCTTGCTGCTAATGAAACTGTTGCAGAGGATTATTTCTGGCAGGATATGCCATTTCTATATAGAACTCATGAGAATCCTGATCCTGAAAAAATGCGTAAGTTAGCCACATTTATTAATAACTTTGGTTATACATTAAGACTTACTGATGATTTAAGACCTAAGGAGATTCAGAAGCTTCTTTCTGAGATAGAGGGTTCTGATGCTGAGAATCTTATAAGCAGACTGACACTCCGCTCTATGAAGAAAGCTAAGTATACTACTGAATGTGTAGGACATTTTGGACTCGCTGCCAAGTATTACTGTCATTTCACATCGCCTATCAGAAGATATCCTGATCTCCAGATTCACAGAATTATCAAGGAGAATCTTCACGGAGGTTTAAGTCCTAAGAGAGCTGACCATTATGATGCAATATTACCGGATGTTGCTGTCCAGACAAGTGCGATGGAGCGGCGTGCGGCAGATGCTGAAAGAGATACAGACAAGCTTAAAATGGCTGAGTATATGGAACAGTTTGTTGGAGAAACATTTGATGGAGTTGTTTCGGGTGTTACCGCGTGGGGCGTATATGTTGAACTTCCAAACACTATCGAGGGAATGGTTTCTGTCAACAACATGAAAGGTTTCTATACATTTGACGAGGAACACTATGAGATGGTAGGAGAACTCGGAAACAGAAGCTACAAGCTCGGACAGAAGGTTAAGGTAGTTGTCATAGGCACCGATAAGATATTAAGAACAATTGATTTTGCATTTGCATAGAATAGAATGGAGACTGACATGGCATCAAAAACAAGCGCATCAGGAAACAGACTTATAGCGAACAATAAGAAAGCTTATTTTGATTATTTTATAGAAGAAAAATACGAAGCAGGCATGGTACTTCACGGCACGGAAGTGAAATCAATCAGAGCAGGTAAGTGCTCAATTAAGGAATCTTATATTAAGATTGAAAATGGAGAAGTATACGTCCTGGGTATGAATATTACACCATATGAGAAGGGAAACATATTCAATAAAGATCCTTTAAGACCTAAGAAGCTGCTCCTTCACAAGAACCAGATTAATAAGCTTACAGGTGAACTTACAATTAAAGGTTATACACTTGTTCCACTTCAGGTATACCTGAAAGAGGGCAAGGTGAAGATGGAGATTGGTCTTGGAAAAGGTAAGAAGAACTTTGACAAGAGAGATTCTATTGCAAAGAAAGACCAGATAAGAGATGCACAGAAGGAATTCAAGAACAAGAATCTTAGATTTTAAAAATATTTAGAAATATTTTATCAGTTTTGAAGCACAAGTTAATTGACTTGGCATTATGCCAATGTTAATATAAATAAGCAGGTGAAACTGCTTACACACGGGCTAGTAAAGGTTTCGACGGGGATCTTGAAGCTGGTGAAGCTATCCGCAGGAAAGCGTCAAAATCCAAACTTAAATATAAACGCTAACGATAATTTAGCATACGCTGCCTAATTGCAGCAGTCTGACTTAAAGCACCTACACTTTAAGACCCAGGCTTCGAACATGTAGGAAACGACAGTATCAAAGCTTTGAGATGCTGGTCGTATCATGAAGCTACTAAAGGTACAAGGGTGTTGATTCCCGTGTACCGGAGGGAATGTCAAACAATCAACTATGATAGTAGAAGAACAGGGGATGGGTTTTCGGACAGGGGTTCGACTCCCCTCTGGTCCATAGGAAAAAGGGAGTGAGGAAGCGTGAGCTTCTTCGCTCCCTTTTTCCTATGGACCAGAGGGGAGTCTTATTAATGGATAAAACATGGCGTAGCCGGGTTTTTGGACAGGGGCGCACGAGGTCCAGTGGACCTCGGCTTTGCGCCGACCGGAGCGGAGCGAAGAATTCGACTCCCTTTTGTGTGGGGGGTGGATACACGGTGAATTGGACGTTGAAGCGGAGATATGTCACGAGGAAGTCCAAAAGGGATGAGCAAGCACGGTGGATTGGATGTTGAAGCGGAGTTAAGGTATGCTGAAGTCCAAAGGGGATGAGCAAGCGTGGCAGATTGGACATTGAAGAGAATGTAAGGTACGATAAAGTCCAAAACACCAGGTACACTTGCCACACAATACTCAATAGCGTAAAATAAGTACAATCACATAAGTAAGGAGGAGTCAGCTATGAACAGAGCTGTTGTTTATTATTCATTATCAGGAAATACAAAGGAAGCTGCAAAGGTTATTGCAAGAAAGTTGGGGGCAAAAATCTTTGAGATAGATTTAGTTAAGCCATTACCTAAGAATACAGTAAGACAGATGCTTGTCGGAGGAATGCAGTCAACATTTGGAAGGAGACCTAAGATAAAAGGTGTTCCTGATAACATAGATTATTATGATGAAATTATATTAGGTATGCCAGTATGGGCAGGTATGCCTGCGTCCCCGGTCAACACATTTATAAAGAATTACGGCGTGGCAGATAAAATTGATGCTGTGTTTACATTCAGTGGTGGTGGAGACAATGACAGATGTCTTGCACAGTTGTCAAAAAGCCTTAAGAATATAAAAAGTCAGGTTGCGTTAGCAGACCGCAATAATAATGCTTCAAAGGATAATGAAGAGAAGCTTGAAAAGTTTGTTATGAGTATCAAGTAGAAATTGTACAATGATATAGCAGGTTTATGATATTAGTCAGGGGTAGAATATGAGGTTTAAAAATGTGTTTTGTACACAATTATATAAAGATACATTTTCTGAAGTTTTAAAAGAAGATGAGTTTACACACGGAGATGAGATTCTGGTTGATATGGAAGAACCAGATGGAGACAGAATATCTTATATTATAATGCACCATGGACATTCCATATCTGATTGTAAGGCATTTGTCGCAACAACTGATGAAAATGTTCTAGTGGCTGTGTTTGATTTGTGGGGAAAGTTTTATAAAAGTTATATCATAAAGAATGATAGTATAAAAAATGTTGAAGTTGAAAATGTTCTTGGTGGTAAGGAGATAAAATTTGATGGTGAATCACAGTATGGGAAAGTATCTGTAAAAATGTATGCAATCAACAGACAGTTTGGCACAGACCTTAAATTTCAACGGGAACATCTTCAGTTATTTGCTACTAATCTGCAAAGAATTTCTGAAAATCCTAAGTGTTTTATACAAGATAAAGATTGGGTAAACAGCAACAATAATATTGATAGTGATGAAATAAACATAGATTTAAGTCTGGCTGAATTGACAGATACTCAGAGAAGACAACTGATAGGTAACAGAAAATTTGAGGATTTCAATCTTGAAAGCCATAATATAAATATTATTTATGGAGTCTATGAAGCTAACAGAGATATTGTATTGACCCTTACAAGCTTTACATCTACAATATTGACCCAAGATGGCGGCGACTATAATTATTGTATTTTGTACAAAGAAAAAGAGTATGGCGTTACATATGGTTTTAACTGGGATGATAAAAAATTAAATGGAATACATAACAGAACACCATTTTGTCAGAATGTAGTTGAAAGCATGGTCAGATATTATGAAGATTCATTTCACGAAAGATCGGAGCTGGAAGAAAATGTTAGAAAAAGATTTGAGAAAGAATATAATATGGAGATACATGATTTCCTTAAATTTTATATAGAAAATGTTATGGATAACTCATAAGAACTACATTTATTTTGTTATGAAGCATAAAGGAAGTAAAAGAATTTGTGCTATAATAAGCATACTAAATATTTACATAGACTGGAGGATACAAGCATGGACGAAAATGTAAATAAAAGAAACGAAGTACTGGCACAGACTGTAATTAAGGGATTACAGTCACGAAATATGTCAGGATATTATGCAGAGGATAAAGAAGCAGCTTTAAAGCAGGCTTTGGAGTTAATTGACGAGGAAAGCACGATTGCTATGGGCGGCTGTCACAGTGCACAGGAGATTGGACTTGTGGAGGCTTTGAAGGAGGGTAATTATAATTATATAGACCGTTCTAAGATGACTCCAAGAGAGGGGCTTCTGGCTTCATATGACGCAGATGTGTTTTTATCAAGTGCAAATGCGATGACAAGTGATGGAATACTTGTAAATATAGATGGCAATTCCAACCGTGTTTCATGCATAGCACAAGGACCAAAGAAGGTAATCTTCATAGTTGGGATGAATAAAGTTTGTTCAGACCTTGATTCGGCAATGAAGCGTGCAAGAAATATAGCTGCACCGACCAATGCACAGAATTTCGATGTCAAGACACCATGTAAAACAACCGGGAAATGCTTTGACTGCAAATCGCCAGACACATTATGCTGTCAGTTCCTGATTACAAGATATTCACGCCATGTAGGTAGAATACACGTAATACTTGTCAGTGATACACTTGGTTATTAAAAGGAGATGGAATTTATGATTAACAGACTGCATATGGCAATGATTGAATTATATAGAGGAGACGCTAAGAGAATACAGCATTTTTGCAAGGTTCACAGCTACGCAAAGCTGATAGCACAGATGGAAAATGTTGATGACAAATGCCTTTTTATAATTGAAACAGCGGCACTTACGCATGATATCGGAATTCATACATGTGAGGAAAAATATGGTGAGTGCGGAGGGAAAATGCAGGAAAAAGAAGGTCCTGCTATTGCTGCAGGACTTCTTGACAGGCTTGGCTTTGACAGCAAAGTTTCAGATAGAGTGCAGTATCTGATAGGACATCATCATACATACAACAATATTGACGGTATTGACTACCAGATACTTGTTGAAGCAGATTTCTTAGTTAACATATGCGATGATAATCTTACAAAGGAAGCTGCTTTAAAGGTATATAATAACATTTTTAAAACTGAGAGTGGCAAAAAGATATGCCGTGAAATGTTTGGACTGGAGAAGTGAAACTTATGAGCGATAATAAGAATGTGAATAAAGATAAAGGCTTTGTTGTCGGCGGATATACTTTTAAGACGAAGCAGGAAGCGCAGGAAGCAAAAGATGAGATGAATGCTATTAAGTATCTGTCTGGAAAGACGGACAGTAAAGATCCGAAACAGGTGTATGTGTTGTATAATAAGATAATTGACAGACAGTTATTTTATACATCCATTGGGCTTAATTATCTCAAGAATTTACAGCAGTTTCTGTATAATTCACCAGATATTCCAGATGATAAGATTAAGCCGATTCCGGTAAAGAGTGAAACACAGGCTGCAATTGACAGAAGACGTGAAAGAAATGAGCATAGAAGTGAGCTGCATACTCTCTCAATCCAGGTGGCAAAGTACAAGAACAATTATATGAGAATTATGATTGTAAATGTGTTTCTTGTTATTGCGTTAATTGCAATGTTTTTTATCCTTAAGACAGGTTCTAATTCTAATGTCATTAATTATGAAGTGAATGTACAGAATAAGTATTCTTCATGGCAGACAGAGCTTGAATCTAAGGAAGCCAAGTTAAAGGAAAAAGAGAAAGAGCTTAATTCAAGGGAAGCGGAGCTTGAATCAAAGCAGTCTTTAAAATCATCATCACAGCAGTCAACAAAGTAGTCATAATATAAATATATGAACAGAGTACACATTTTAAACATATTTATCAGATAGTATATAGATAATTAATTCATCGTGAAAGTGAGGACTACATATGGATAAGATGAAGATTTTAGTAGTAGATGATGAAAGCAGAATGAGAAAGCTTGTAAGTGATTTTCTGACAAGAAAAGGCTATGCTGTTATAGAGGCGGCTGATGGTGTAGAAGCTGTAGATACATTTATGGAGAACAAAGATATTGCACTTATAATTCTTGATGTTATGATGCCAAGAATGGATGGCTGGGAAGTGTGCAGGCAGATAAGAAAGGATTCTAAAGTTCCTATTATAATGCTTACAGCAAAGGGTGAGGAGATGGATGAACTACAAGGTTTTGAATGTGGAGCTGACGAATATATAGCCAAGCCATTTTCACCTAAGATACTTACAGCCAGAGTTGATGCAATTATAAGACGAGCATATGGTGTTGACAGCAACGAGATAATTGAGATTGGCGGAATTACTATAGATAAAGCGGCACATATCGTTAAGATTGATGGTGAAGAGATAGAGTTAAGCTATAAGGAGTTTGAACTGCTTACTTATTTTGTTGAGAATAAAGGGCTTGCGTTGTCAAGAGAGAAGATTCTTAACAATGTATGGAATTATGATTACTATGGTGATGCAAGAACTATAGATACCCATGTTAAGAAATTAAGAAAGAAGATGGGGGAGAAGGGCGATTACATCAAGACAATCTGGGGTATGGGCTACAAGTTCATTGTTGACTGATTCTGCGAATAAGGAAGGCAATTAAAGATGAAGATACATTCAATCAAGTTTAAGATTACACTTCTTCTGGTAGTTACTGTTACATGTCTTGTGGCAATGCTTATTGGGTTTAACAGCATTTTTTCAGAGAAAGTGTATATGAACCGTAAGCAGAAGAGCATGATTAATTCTTATGAGAATGTTAATGAAATCATGCAGAAATATACTGATTTACAGATAGATAAAGATACTATGTGTGCTGATATGGAGAATATATCTACAGCAAAGGGAATATCTGTGCTTGTAGTTGACAGTAGCTGGTGTACCATATATGTAAGTACTCAGGGAGATGATTCAATGATGGAACGTCTTCGTATGAGTATATTTAATGGAGATATTTTTAAGAATAATGGCTCACAGGATAAAGCACCGGAACCTAAAGATCAGGAAGATGATTCAGATAACCCGGCAGACAAGGATGATAAGAAGGAGCATAGAAAGCGTCTGGAAGATATTATTGATATGTCAGGTACATCACTTGTTGAGAACAGGACAATCATAAGTTCCAATGATAATTACACGTTACAGAAGGTGTATGATGAAAGGCTTGGAGATTACTATCTTGAGATATGGGGTACACTTGACAATGGATATTCAATTATATTAAGAACTCCTATCCAGGGAATAAAAGATAATGTAAATATATCGACAACCCTTATTAAGTATGTTGGAGGAGCAATTCTTGCTGTTGGTATAATTGCAGCATTTGTAGTATCAACATATATTACCAGACCGATTAAGCAGCTTTCTAATATTGCTGAGAAGATGTCAGAGATGGATTTCAATGCAAGATATGAGGGAAGTGATAAGGGAGAGATTGGTCTGCTTGGAAAGAGCATGAACAATATGTCTGAGAAGCTTGAACAGAATATAGCAGAGCTTAAGAAGGCTAACCTTGAACTTAAGAAAGATATTGATAAAAAAGAAAAGCTCGAGATAATGAGAACAGATTTTCTTTCAAATGTATCTCATGAGTTAAAGACTCCTATTGCACTTATACAAGGATATGCAGAGGGTCTTAAGGAAGGCATAACAGATGATCCTGAAAGCATGGAATTTTACTGTGATGTTATTATGGACGAGGCAAACAAGATGAATACAATGGTTAAGAGACTTCTTACACTTAATCAGATTGAATTCGGAAATGATGAGCCTGAGATGGAGAGATTTGATATTAATGAGCTTATTGCTTCTGTAGCAGATGCCAATGCAATAAGAGCGGGACAGAAGAATATGCGTATAGTATTTGATAACCGTAATGAGCATAATTTTGTGTGGGCTGATGAATACAAGACAGAGGAAGTGCTTACTAATTATATATCTAATGCACTTAATCACTGTGATGGAAAGCGTGCAATTGAGGTGAGAACTGAAAAATCAGAGAATGGAGGAACTATTACCGTTACTGTATATAATAGTGGAAAGAATATTGCTGATGAAGATCTTGAAAGAATATGGGAGAAGTTCTACAAGACTGATAAAGCGAGAACAAGAGAATATGGAGGTAATGGAATAGGACTGTCTATTGTAAAGGCTATCATGGATTCAATGGGGCAGGAATATGGTGTCAGAAATGTATCTGATGGTGTAGAATTCTGGTTTAATCTTGATTGTAAATCATAATATGATATAATTGTTATCAGTGTATGAGAATAATTGGTATATTCATCATGAACGGTGATAATAATTATAAAGGGAAATTGAGGAAATATATATGAAAAAAGTTATAACAGGCCTGCTTGTGCTTTTGTGTATATCTGCACTCACAGGTTGTGGCAAAGATGATGTAACATTAACCAATGAAGATAATGATCTGGTTGCTGAGTATATAGCAGGAACGCTTCTTAAGTATTCATATGAAAATGAATGGAAGTATCAGAAGCTTAATTCAGCACAGAATGGTGGAGGTACAACAAGTTCGTCTGGTATACAGAAACCGTCACAGACACAGTCTGCAATTACAGGACATAATAATACAATACAGACTACTAAGGCGTCAGGTAATTCAGCGAACGCATCAGCAGATTTATTAACAGGGCTGCCAACTGCACTTGGATTTAATGGTGTGACACTTACATATAAGGATTATACTGTGGGAAATCAGTATCCGGCAGATAATTATGTGGTTTCAGTGCCGTCACAGACAGGCTGTAAGGTTGTTGCTGTTGAGATGACACTTACTAATACAAGTGGTTCAACAGTTAATCTTACATCATCAGGTGGTGTTGTATTAAAGCTCACAGCCGGCTCAACAGCTGTAAGCAATTATGCTTCAATGCTTAAGAATGATATTACAACACTTAAGAATGTTTCACTGGCGGCAGGAGAGAGTAAAGAAGTAGTTGTATTATTTCAGGTAAAAGAAAGCGATGCCAATTCATTAGCCGGTTTGGTTATGTCGGCAACATCATCAGGAACATCGCTTGGTTCATTAACAATCAATTAAGAATGCATAACATTTTCAATGTTGTAAAAGGCAGCTTGTGCTTCATCTAACTGATGAACATAGGCTGCTCTTTTTTCAGGCTTATATCCATCGCCATGTCCATTATATTCAGCATAATATACAGTTTCATGTGATTCAGGCTTATTCCAGTCAGTGAAGCCCTCATCAATAATCTGGTCGGAATATTCACAGTTAAGAAGAACAACCTTAGCATGAATTCTCCAAGGTCTGCTTAAAGCAACGCTTTTAGGCGGACAGTTTCCTGTAAATGTGCAATTATCAAATACATAACCGAAAGCCTGACCTTCATATGTTGAAGGTGCAGTATAATAAGAGTTGATGGGTTCATTCCGGTTTAATGCAAAAAGTGTGCAGTTTTTAAAATAAGCTGTGGCACTTCCGAAAATAAAATCAATTTCACCACATATAAAGCAGTCTTCATATAACTGGTGAACGAGCTTTCTTTCACCGTCTATTGTTGGACCTGTAAAACCACCTGGTTGTTTTTCTTTAAGAGGCAGCGGACCGGTAAATAAAGTGTCCTGATGACCGAGAATTTTACAGTGCTTAAATGTGATGTTGTCACCTTCAGCGTATACAGCTATTGCCTGACCGACATTATCACCAAATCCGGCGCTGTTTTCGAATGTTATATTGCTTGCAGAGAAATTATTGGCATATACAAGAAATGTATAGGAACGGAAAGTTCCGCGCTTAGAGCCGTCAGGCATAATCATTCTTGCATAGAAACCCTCAGTAATAATAGTTTCATCTGTATCTTCACCAATTAAGGTAATATTATTTTTCCGGATTTCAATACGTTCTTTATATATTCCTTTTTTGATAAATATAGTTTCGTTGTTATTATCAGAAACAGAATCAACTGCTTTCTGTATGGAATCAAAATCACCAGAATTGTCTTTAGCTACCGTAATCATAAAAATACATACCTCCTATTTTTTGCTATTATAGCACACTGGACATTAATAAATAAAGCGAGTATAATTCCATTCGTTAAAAAAATTGTAGGAAATAGAGATTATGATAAGAATAGTAGAAGATATGAGAGATGTTAATATATATCTTTCATTAAGAAAACAAGTCGGCTGGATTAAGTTAGATGAAAATCAGGCTCAGAGAGCATTGAATAACAGCGTGAAAGTATTTACAGTATATGATGATGACAAGCCTATAGGAATGGGCAGAGTGGTTGGAGATATGGCTGTAATAAGCTATATACAGGATTTAATAATAATACCGGAATATCAGAGTAAGCACATAGGAAGCATGCTTATAGAACATATAATAGCTTATGTCAAAGGAATTACTCAGGAAGGCACAAGAATGATGCTTTGTCTGATGTGTGCCAAGGGCAGAGAGATATTCTATGAAAAGCATGGATTTATTGCAAGACCGACACCAGAACTGGGACCGGGAATGATACAGTATATATTACAATAGCATTGTAAAATGTAATGTTAACCGAATGTCAACCTAAATTAATAATGGGTTGACAATGACTTTTCAAGTGTGTACAATAACAAATGTTGTATTACTACATTTGAAAAGAGGACTTTAATTATGAAAAGCAAAAAGGTTACTATTTATCAGCTGACATTTATGGCTATGATGGCAGCAGTTACATGTATTCTTGGACCACTTTCAGTTCCAATTGGTCAGATTCCAATATCTCTTACTAATCTTGTGATTTATTTCACAGTATTTGTACTGGGCATATGGGCAGGAACAGGAAGCTATGGAATATATCTGCTGCTTGGTGCTGTAGGACTTCCTGTATTTTCAGGATTTGCTGGTGGATTAGGAAAGCTTCTTGGACCAACAGGAGGATATCTTATAGGTTTCATATTCATGGCACTTATTGGAGGAGCTGTGATTGAGCTTTCACACAGAAATATTTTTCTTACAATGCTTGGCTGGGTAGTTGGAACTGCTGTTGCATATGCATTTGGTACGGTATGGTTTGTATACCTTATGAAATGTTCAGTCACATATGCACTTACAGTATGTGTATATCCATTTATCGGATTTGATATTGTTAAGATAGTTATTGCAACACTTCTTGGAAAGACAGTAAGATATGCAATAACTAAAGCTGGTCTTATACAGAAAGCAGCATAATAAGTAAAAGAAAAAGGTGTCTCCGGATTAATGGAGACACCTTTTTGAGTACAATGCAGAATTAATTATCTGAGAGTCTTAACATACTCAGCAATCTTCTCATCCTTGCAGTTAGCAAAGAAAAGCTCTTCAAACTTCTCGCCTGCAACAGCACCCTTAACGAGATCCTGATCAAGCTCCTTAAGAACTTCTACGAGATCCTGCTTAAGAGTAACAGCTCTTACGCCATCAAGAATCTTCTTGTTTCTCTGTTCAGGAACAACTCTTTCTTTAGGATATCCGCCACCTGGTTCACCCTCGAAAAGCTTCTCAAAGATGTATGTGAGGTTAAGCTCTGCACCCCATCCGAAGCCCTTTGCAAATGGAAGAGCGATAGCGTTACCATCGTTAATCTGCATGAACATATAAGCGTCTGAAGGATCAACAACATGTCCACAGAGAACTCCAGGGAAAGAGTTAAGTGCTAACATAGCACCTTCACCAGTGCCACAGCCTGTTACTACAAAGTCAGCGGCACCGCTGTTTAAAAGAATAGCAGCAAGGATACCGTTCTGTACGTATGTAAGCTGTGCCTTATCATCAGCTGAGTACATACCATAATTATCAACTGTATGTCCCTTGCTTTCTGCAACCTTCTTAAGTGATGCATAAATCATCTCATTCTTTGCAGCCTGGCTGTTTTCATTAATTAATGCGATTCTCATTATGAAATCTCCTCTTTTCTTATATTCTATATAAACTATAAGCTGTGGGTCTGCTTTTGTCAAATGTGTATACTGAAATAATACATTTACCAAATGCGTACTTATGTGTTATATTATACAGAACGAATTAAGTTGAAAGAGGTTAGATAATATGGCTGAAAATAAAGATTCCCAGGCAGCATTTATGGAAGCTGTTGGAAGCATTAAAGAATATGCCAAGGTTAATGGCAATATTGTTACAAGAGAGGATGTACACAGCTTTTTTAAAGATATGGCATTAGATGATGCCAAGTTCCAGATGATTTCAGGATATCTGATGGCTAATGGAATTAAGATACAGGGTGAAGACAGCGTAGATAATGAATTCCTAAAGCTGATGGAAAGTGCCTCAGATGATAATATTGATGAGTCAGGACAACATATTTCTAAGGAAGAACAGGAAGATAAGAAGGTTGCGGATGATATTGTAAGTCATCTTGATTATGAAGAGGATGAGAAGTATCTGAAAATATATCTTCAGGATATATCAGGAATACAGCCTATGACAGATGTTACAAGATCATATCTTCTTATGAACATAGTTGAGGATAATGATAAAGAATCACTAAAACTGCTTACAGAAAGTTATCTTGAAAAGATTGCGTCATGGATAGAACCATTCAGAGGAAAGGGAGTTCTTGCATGTGACCTTGTACAGGAGGCCAATCTGGCTATGACAGCATATATAGGACAGCAGGAATGGCTTAATAATTATGAGTGGAAGGATAAGATTAAAGAAGGTGGACAGGAAGACCTTCTTAATGTGCTTAAAGGAATTGACGAAGCAGTTAAGGAACTTATTGAAGGCAGTCTTAATATGCTTATAGATGAACAGACGGATGTTAATATGGTTTCGGGAAAAATTCTCAATAAAGTCAATCTTGTAAATGACTGGGGAACAAGACTTAAAGAAGAATTAGGAAGAAAACCTACGGTGGAAGAAGTGGCAAAGAACATGGGAGTTGCAGAAAATGTGGTACTTGAGGCTATCAGGCTTTCAAGTGAAACAATTGAAGATATCAAGTACGAAAAGACGGTTCCTAAAGAATAACTGATTAATAAAATTAATATATACACGATTTCGAGAAAAATTTAACAATTTTTTATTGATTTTAATTAGGGCATGGTATAGAATTAAAAAGAATTTTGTAATAATTTACAAGAAATTATAAGAAAAGAGGTTTATGTAAGATGGCAAAAATCGATTTAAGCAAGTATGGCATCACAGGTGCTACAGAGATCGTCTACAATCCTTCTTATGAATTATTATTCGAGGAAGAGACTAAGTCTACTAACGAAGGTTATGAAGTTGGTAAGGAAAGCGAACTTGGTGCTGTTGATGTTATGACAGGTATCTACACAGGACGTTCTCCTAAAGATAAGTATATCGTAGTTGACGAAAACTCAAAGAACACTGTATGGTGGACAAGCGATGAGTACAAGAACGATAACCACCCAATGTCAGAAGATGTATGGGCTAAGGTTAAGGACATCGCTAAGGCAGAGCTTTCTAATAAGAAACTTTTCGTAGTTGATGCATTTTGTGGAGCTAACAAGGACACAAGAATGGCAGTTCGTTTCATCGTTGAAGTTGCTTGGCAGGCACATTTTGTAACTAATATGTTCATTAAGCCAACAGCAGAAGAACTTGAGAACTTCGAGCCAGATTTCGTTGTATATAATGCTTCTAAGGCTAAGGTTGAGAACTATGCAGAATTAGGTCTTAACTCAGAGACATGTGTTGCATTCAACATTACAAGCCATGAGCAGGTAATCATTAATACATGGTATGGTGGAGAGATGAAGAAGGGTATGTTCTCTATGATGAACTACTACCTTCCATTAAAGGGTATTGCTTCAATGCACTGCTCAGCTAACACAGATAAGAACGGAGAGAATACAGCAATCTTCTTTGGTCTTTCAGGAACAGGTAAGACAACACTTTCAACAGATCCTAAGAGACTCCTTATCGGTGATGATGAGCATGGTTGGGATGACAATGGCGTATTCAACTTCGAAGGTGGATGCTACGCTAAGGTTATCAACCTTGATAAGGATTCAGAGCCAGATA
>OGJK01001628.1_pt1 | contig 19916 bp, 20 predicted proteins | sample 1571961 | NCBI WGS metagenome assembly OGJK01 (sample SAMEA2582120, study PRJEB24529) | metagenome | biome: Human gut stool | place: China | collected 2011 | reverse complement strand
AATCCGTATCTTCGAGTGCCCACACAGATTGTCTGATAAATTGTTAAAGAGCAGTTGCGACGCGCTTTAGCGCACTGTCGCGAGGTGGCGTATATTACGCTTTCCTCTTTCAGAGTCAACCCTGAATTTCAGGATTTTTCTCTTCAACCGAACCGGCTGTTTGTGTGAAGTGATTCACATCCGCCGTGTCGATGGAGGCGCATTATAGGGAGTTCTCCACAGGCCGCAATAGAAAAATTGCAGAAAAATGACTGACTGCTGCATTCCCCAGCAAAAGCCCGCTTTATACCTTTTTACGCACAGAGTTATCCACAATCATCAATGTAATTTCTGTATTTTTCCCACGGTAACCACTGTCAAAATTGTGATCACCATTGAAAGAGAAAAATTCGCGAGCGTTGCGCAAACGTTTTCGTTACAATGCGGGCGAAAAATAAGGATGCCCCGTTAGGGGCGTTAGCTGAGTTTTTCGCGAAAAATTCAGCTAACGCTCTCTGTAATAGTCAAATCCAGGGGATTTACCATGCAACAACGTCGTCCAGTCCGCCACGCTCTGCTCAGTGTTTCTGACAAAGCCGGTATCGTCGAATTCGCCCAGGCACTTTCCGCACGCGGTGTGGAGCTGCTGTCTACAGGGGGCACTGCCCGTCTGTTAGCAGAAAAAGGTCTGCCGGTAACCGAAGTTTCCGATTACACCGGTTTCCCGGAGATGATGGATGGACGCGTGAAGACCCTGCATCCGAAAGTACATGGTGGCATTCTGGGCCGTCGCGGCCAGGACGATGCCATTATGGAAGAACATCAGATCCAGCCTATCGATATGGTGGTTGTTAACCTGTATCCGTTCGCCCAGACCGTGGCCCGTGAAGGTTGCTCGCTGGAAGATGCGGTTGAGAACATCGATATCGGCGGCCCAACGATGGTGCGCTCCGCCGCCAAGAACCATAAAGATGTCGCAATCGTGGTGAAGAGCAGCGACTACGACGCCATTATTAAAGAGATGGATGACAACGAAGGATCGCTGACGCTTGCAACCCGTTTCGACCTCGCCATCAAAGCCTTCGAACACACCGCTGCCTACGACAGTATGATTGCCAACTACTTCGGCAGCATGGTTCCGGCTTACCACGGTGAAAGCAAAGAAGCCGCCGGTCGCTTCCCACGCACGCTGAACCTGAACTTCATTAAGAAGCAGGATATGCGTTACGGCGAGAACAGCCACCAGCAGGCTGCCTTCTATATAGAAGAGAATGTGAAAGAAGCCTCCGTTGCTACCGCAACCCAGGTTCAGGGTAAAGCCCTCTCTTATAACAACATCGCCGATACCGATGCGGCGCTGGAGTGCGTGAAAGAGTTCGCCGAGCCGGCATGTGTGATTGTGAAGCACGCCAACCCTTGCGGCGTGGCTATCGGTAATTCAATTCTTGATGCTTACGATCGCGCGTACAAAACCGACCCAACCTCCGCATTCGGCGGCATTATCGCCTTTAACCGCGAGCTGGATGCGGAAACCGCACAGGCCATCATTTCTCGTCAGTTTGTCGAAGTGATTATTGCGCCGTCCGCCAGCGAAGAAGCCCTGAAAATCACCGCTGCCAAGCAGAACGTGCGCGTCCTGACCTGCGGTCAGTGGGGCGAGCGTGTTCCGGGCCTCGATTTCAAACGCGTGAACGGCGGCCTGCTGGTTCAGGATCGTGACCTGGGGATGGTTGGCGCGGAAGAGCTGCGCGTCGTCACCCAACGTCAGCCGAGCGAACAGGAACTGCGTGATGCGCTGTTCTGCTGGAAAGTGGCGAAGTTCGTGAAATCCAATGCTATCGTCTATGCCAAAAACAATATGACCATCGGTATTGGCGCGGGCCAGATGAGCCGCGTGTACTCCGCGAAAATCGCCGGTATTAAAGCTGCCGATGAAGGCCTGGAAGTGAAAGGTTCCTCGATGGCTTCTGACGCGTTCTTCCCGTTCCGCGACGGTATTGATGCCGCCGCCGCTGCGGGCGTGACCTGCGTAATCCAGCCTGGCGGTTCTATCCGTGATGACGAAGTGATTGCCGCCGCCGACGAGCACGGTATTGCGATGCTCTTCACCGACATGCGCCACTTCCGCCATTAATGGAGCAATAGATGAAAGTATTAGTGATTGGTAACGGCGGGCGCGAGCACGCGCTGGCCTGGAAAGCGGCCCAGTCGCCGCTGGTTGAGACTGTTTTTGTTGCTCCGGGTAATGCAGGCACTGCGCTGGAACCCGCGCTGCAAAACGTTGCTATCGGCGTGACCGATATCCCGGCGCTGTTGGATTTCGCACAAAACGAAAAGATTGATCTGACCATCGTCGGCCCGGAAGCGCCGCTGGTGAAAGGCGTGGTCGATACCTTCCGCGCCGCCGGGCTGAAAATCTTCGGCCCAACCGCAGGTGCGGCCCAACTGGAAGGCTCAAAAGCGTTTACCAAAGATTTCCTGGCCCGCCATAAGATCCCTACGGCGGAATACCAGAACTTCACCGAGGTAGAACCTGCGCTGGCGTATCTGCGTGAGAAAGGCGCGCCAATCGTCATTAAAGCGGACGGTCTGGCTGCCGGGAAAGGCGTTATCGTGGCGATGACGCTGGAAGAAGCGGAAGCGGCTGTTCACGATATGCTGGCGGGCAACGCTTTTGGCGACGCGGGTCATCGCATCGTTATCGAAGAGTTCCTCGATGGCGAAGAAGCGAGCTTTATCGTGATGGTGGACGGCGAGCATGTGCTGCCGATGGCTACCAGCCAGGACCACAAACGCGTGGGCGATAAAGATACCGGACCAAACACCGGCGGGATGGGCGCTTACTCCCCCGCGCCGGTAGTAACCGATGAAGTTCATCAGCGCACCATGGAACGTATCATCTGGCCAACCGTGAAAGGCATGGCGGCGGAAGGCAACACCTACACCGGTTTTCTCTACGCGGGCCTGATGATCGACAAACAGGGCAATCCGAAGGTTATTGAATTTAACTGCCGCTTTGGCGATCCAGAAACCCAGCCGATTATGCTGCGCATGAAGTCCGATCTGGTTGAGCTCTGCCTGGCGGCCTGTGAAGGCAAACTGGACGAGAAAACGTCAGAGTGGGATGAACGTGCTTCTCTCGGCGTGGTGATGGCTGCGGGTGGATATCCGGGCGATTACCGCACCGGCGATGTGATCCACGGCCTGCCGCTGGAAGAAGTGGCTGACGGCAAAGTGTTCCACGCGGGCACGAAACTGGCGGATAACGAGCAGGTAGTGACCAGCGGCGGGCGCGTACTGTGCGTCACCGCGCTGGGTCATACCGTGGCAGAAGCGCAGAAACGCGCTTATGCCTTAATGACCGATATTCACTGGGACGACTGCTTCTGCCGGAAAGATATCGGCTGGCGCGCTATCGAACGCGAGCAGAACTAACGCGACAGTTTTGCCAATAGCGTTTTGCGCGTGATCCCTAACTGACGGGCGGCTTCGGTTTTGTTGCCGCCCGTTTTCTCCAGTGCCGCCAGAATCACCTCTTTTTCGACTTCCACCAACGGCTGAATATCCTGACTTTGTCCCAGCGGGATCGGCGTACTGGCAATCGCCAGCGGCAGCTCGCGTTCGGAAATATATTCCCCGGTCAGCAGCACCACTGCCCGTTCCACCGCGTTTTCCAGCTCACGAATATTTCCCGGCCAGTCGTAGTGGATCAGCAAATCCATCGCCTGTGGCGTAAAGCCTTTTACCGCCTTGCGATTACGCTCGGCAAAGCGCTGAAGAAAATGGCCAGCCAGCAGAGGGATATCTTCCCGCCGTTGCCGCAGCGATGGTACTTCAATCGCAACCACATTCAGGCGATAGTAGAGATCCTGGCGAAAACGCCCGGCATTCACCTCTGCGGCAAGATCGCGATGGGTCGCCGCAATCAGCCGGACATCAACCGAGATAGTCTGGTTGCTACCGACACGCTGAACTTCGCGCTCCTGAATCGCACGCAGCAGACGCACCTGCATCATCGGCGAGATATCGCCAATTTCATCGAGAAACAGCGTGCCGCCGTCCGCCTCAACAAAGCGCCCTTCCCGGCGTTTATCGGCTCCAGTAAACGCCCCTTTTTCGTGACCGAACAATTCAGATTCCAGCAAGGATTCGTTGAGTGCCGCACAGTTGAGCGTTACCAGCGGTTTTTCGCTACGTGCGCTACTGGCGTGAATCGCCCTGGCGACCAGCTCTTTACCGGTGCCGGAATCGCCGTGGATCAGCACCGTGGCTTCCGATGGCGCGACGAGGGCGATTTCACTGAGCAGGTGTTGCATCGCCGGGCTTTTACCGACCATACCGAACTGGCTGGCAGTCACCGCAGGTGTTTCAGCATCAATACTGTGCGTATGCGCGAGCGCCTTTTCCAGCGTCGCCTGTAGGTTATCGAAATCCAGCGGCTTGATGAGATAATCCAGCGCCCCAGTTTTCAGTGCCTCTACCGCCGTCTCGACGCTGGAGTACGCAGTCATAATCAGCACCGGAATTGCCGGGTTTAACGCTTTGATCTCTTTCAGCGTGGCGATGCCGTCCATCTCCGCCATTCGCACATCGCAAAGCACAAGATCAAAAACCTGTTCCCGCACCTGCTCCAGCGCCTGTCGCCCGCTGTTCGCCAGCGCGACGTTATAGCCCCAGCCGCGCAGTAAAGCCTGCAAAATAGTGCAGTGGCTAATGTCATCATCCACCACCAGAATATCGATATTATCGTGCGTCATCCTTGTGGGTCCTTACGCGTAATATTGACCGGAAGCCAGAGGGTGAACGTTGCGCCTTTTCCCTCCTGGCTTGCGACCTGAATTGTACCACCGTGTTGTTCAACAATATTATGCACGACCGCCAGCCCCAATCCGGTGCCTTCGGCTTTGGTGGTGAAGTACGGAGTGAAGATGGCTTCAAGCTGATCTGCCGCAATTCCCTTACCGCTGTCGGTAACGCTGATTTTCACACCCGTGCCGCTTTCGCTGGCCGCCACGCTAATCACGCCATGCTGACCAATCGCCTGAATAGCATTGAGATAGAGATTCAACAGAACCTGGGTCAGCCTGTCCGGATCGGCCTGAATTTCCGGCAACATGTCGTTGGCGGTAAAGCGTAACTGGATCTCCCGGCTGTTTGCATCCTGGCTTACCAGCTGTAATGAGTGGTTAATCAGAGTGTTGAGATCCACCGCCTGCAAAGCCAGATGCGTTGGTTTAACCAGTTCCAGCAGCTCGCTTACCACGCGGTTTAAACGGTCGGCTTCTTTCGCCATCACCTGCGCCAATTGATGAGCTTCTCCCCCTGCTGGCGCGCGTTCGGCAAAGTATTTCGCCAGCCCTTTAATCGAGGAAAGTGGGTTACGGATTTCGTGGGCAACGCCTGCCGCAAGATGCCCCAGCGCCACCAGCTTCTCTTTGCGCTTCATTTCATCTTGTAGAAGCTGGCGCGAGCGCAGATAGCGGCGATACCAGAAGAATGACAATACGCTTGCCAGCAAGACCGTCGCCAGGGCGAAGAGGATAATCAGGGTGTTTCTCTGCTCACGATCTTCGGCACTCACAATATTACTGGCGTCGAAAGCGATGAAAATTGCTTGTGGTGTCGCGGCATACTGCTGCATATGGCGCATCCGATGCATTCCAGCAGCAAACATCGGTTGAAACTGGCGATAAATTTCCAGAACAGGCTCACCGTCTGCGCTATCGATCCGCCGCCACGCTTCTTCATCTCCCGGATGTAACTGCTGCATTTCCTGCGGGGAATAAAGCTGTTTTCCCACCATGCCGGAGTTGCTATGCATCACGATTGTTCCTTGTTCATCCGTGACCGCAAACCAACGTACTCCAGGCTGCCCGGCCATTTCTTCCAGTAAGGCCTGCTGCTGCGCATGATGCATGCGCATCCCCATGCCGACGCGCGAGCCGGATTCAAGAGCGCGAATAAGTACACTGCCTTTTTCCAGCAGCGTTTGTCTGGCGGCGGCAGTCTCGCGCCCATAATCGCGAATCACCGTTACCGCAAACAACCCCACCAGCCCAACAATGACCACGGGGAGGATCGCGCTTAACCATTTAGCGAAGGAGTCTTTAGAACGTTGCATAATACGCATCTTCTTCTTTGCCTGCTCATCCCTTTCTGACAGCAGAAATCATGCCATCTTTTATCAGCGCTTACCCTGCGCTGTAACACAAAGGCTTAAGTTTCAATGAGTAAAAATGACTCGCTACCCGCAGCAGGCGAGTCATTTTTACTCGTTTATCATGCCAGATTACCCGTCATATCAGGGTTTCATCGTTGGCACGGAAGATGCAATACCCGAAGTAAGACAACCACTGGAGGATTAACCATGAAACGGAACACGAAAATTGCCCTGGTAATGATGGCGCTTTCAGCAATGGCGATGGGATCGACATCTGCATTTGCTCACGGCGGACACGGTATGTGGCAGCAAAATGCCGCGCCTTTGACCAGCGAACAACAGACAGCGTGGCAGAAAATCCATAATGACTTTTACGCTCAAAGCAGCGCACTGCAACAGCAACTGGTGACGAAGCGTTATGAATACAATGCCCTGTTAGCCGCGAACCCACCGGATAGCAGCAAAATTAACGCGGTCGCCAAAGAGATGGAGAATTTGCGTCAGTCGTTAGATGAGTTACGGGTGAAACGAGATATTGCGATGGCTGAAGCGGGTATTCCGCGCGGTACCGGAATGGGTTACGGCGGCTGCGGTGGTGGCGGTCATATGGGTATGGGCCACTGGTAAATCAGAACGTTTTCTCGTTGGGTTGCCAGCGACAGAAATCAGAGTTTGCCACCAACAGTAATTGCGAACCTTCGGGCGCTTCCAGCCATGCCACGCTGACATCAACAGAAGAGCGGCTCTGGCGGCGCTCGATATGCGCTATCGCCTGCGAATCTAAATCAGGTTTAATGGTTTGCCCTTCGCAGGTGGTCACGGTCTGTTCCATCGCATGCCAGCGCCCCTGGCGCAGCACGACTCTCCCCTGACGTAAGGCATCGCTAATCTGGCGGATCTGATCAGCACGATAACGGTATAAATCGATTTGGTCGTTAGAAAGCTGCTGCTTTTCCCCATCGGATTCACGTTGCATAAAGCTCAGATCGCCGCGATCGTCAAAACGCGCGCGAATATTCACCGGCGGTTTGCTGTAAACATTGATATTGATGAGCGTGAGGTTATCGCCCTGCCAGCGATACTCTCGCGTCGTGGTATCGCCACTGCGCCACGGGCTAAACACGGCAAGCAGATGCACATTATCGCCGCTGTCTTTTCGCCAGATGCGTACCGCGCCCTGGTCTTCAGCAAATCCACTGGCGGTAAAGGGAGGAAGTGAAGAGTTGTGACTACAGGCAGTGAGAAACAGAGCGCCTGCCAGCATCAATGATCGACGCCAGAAAGACAAAAGGGGTGAAACCACCCCTTCGTTAAAACTGTTCACTGCCACGCAATCTTACTTAACTGCGTCTTTCAGTGCCTTGCCAGAAACAAATGCCGGTACGTTAGCTGCGGCAATTTTGATTTCTTTACCGGTCTGCGGGTTGCGGCCAGTACGCTCAGCGCGGTGGTTCACTTTGAAGGTACCGAAACCAACCAGTTGTACAGCATCGCCTTCTTTCAGAGACTCAGTAATTGCAGCCAGAGTGGACTCCAGAGCAGCTTTAGCCTGGGTTTTGGACAGTTCTGCTTTCTCTGCAATTACATCAATCAGTTGAGTCTTGTTCATAAGTTATCCTTACAATGTGTTTATCGCTTGCTAAGCATCGAGTGCGACGGAAATGCCAGAATAGCACTCTCCTGCATACACGCACCGATAGCCACTTTTTTTCGCCCCCCAAATGTAGACCAGACGGGGGGCGAAAGGGAAGACTCCAGGTACGACAAATCAGGCGTTAAATCACGTTTTCTGGTCTTATTGCTGAAAAATTATACCAATATTGCTCTCACCCGCCTCACGCAGGTCTGCCCTAAGGCCTTTTATCAGCTCGATATCGCGTTCTTCGCACTCAGCTAAAAGTCGGAATATTTCCCACTGAATGTCCCATTCTTGCTCTACAGCTGGGTTTTCTTTGAGCTCTTCATCGCTCATTTCGCGACCAGCCTGAGTCATTTCCAGCATCGCAACGGTCGTGATGGAGGTCTTACTCACTTCCACCGCGTGTTCGAGCGTTTCACCACTCAAACGCGAATGGACCAGTTCACTTAACGCCACGCATGCATCGATTACCGGATAAACGCCGTACAGATCGAAATCGTCGGCTGAAGGAATCGCTTCTTCAAATTTCTCCAGTTGGCTGTCGAAATTTACTTTTGCGTCTTTGACGGTCAGCGTTTCCCAGATGAGATCGAGAATACGGCGGTAAATTTGCCCATCACCAAAACCGGTTTGCTGGCAGAACATGGCGTAATTGGGGTACATGCGTTCGCATAAGCAAGCCATGAAAGTGACATGCTGCCAGCTTTCCAGGCGCTCCAGACGCAGATGAATTGGGTTTTGTAACATGTTTAGTTCTCAAATACGGAAATTATCCGCAGTTTACCTGAATTAGGGCTGATTTGCTGTATAGCGCACGAACGCCGGACGTTCCGAGGCCACCGCGTCCGCCCAGCGCGTTGGCTCCGGCAGACGATAGCCTTTCATGCAGCGTTGTACCCACGCCAGCGCGCTGTCCACGCTGACCCGATGGCCGGTAGCAATAAACAACGGGTTACAGCGCGCTTTGCTGCGCCAGACCCAGGCCAGCTGCTCGCCTTTATCCATCAATGGTGCCAGCGCGCCCGGTTCGCTGGAGAGCGGTTCGAATTTACCGCAGAGCCGTTTTTTCGCTACGCCTATCGTTGGCACATCCACCAGCAAACCAAAATGGCTGGCGACACCAAGACGGCGAGGATGCGAGATCCCGTGACCATCGACAAACACTAAATCCGGCTTTTGCGACAGCATCTCCCACGCTGCCAGCAGCGCAGGATATTCGCGGAAGGAAAGAAAACCTGGAATGTAAGGCATGGTGGTGGCGATGCGGGCCACTTTATACTCCACCAGCTCAAGCGAGGGGTATTTCAGCAGCACCATCGCCGCTCGCGTCACTTCTCCGCCCTGCTCAAACCCGACATCGGCTCCGGCGATCAGATCCGGTGGATCTTTATCGAGTCGATCCTCGCGGATCACAGAAGAAGCCAGTTCGATTTGTTGAGCGCGTAATGACGCGAGATCCATAACCACTCCTTACTGATGATAAGGCGCAGACAGGCGATGCACTGCCTCCACAAACACGCCAGCATGTTCTGGCGGCACATCCTGATGGATACCGTGGCCGAGGTTAAAGACATGACCTTCGCCGTGACCGAAACCTGCAAGTATAGTCGCGACTTCTTCTTCAATGCGGGCTGGCGGCGCGTATAGCATCGATGGATCCATATTACCCTGCAACGCGACTTTATTGCCCACACGGCGGCGCGCATCGGCGATGTCCGTTGTCCAGTCGAGGCCCAGCGCATCGCAACCGGTTTCTGCCATGGCTTCCAGCCACTGTCCGCCGCCTTTGGTAAACAGCGTGACCGGTACGCGGCGACCGTCGTTTTCACGCAGTAAACCATCAACAATTTTATGCATGTAATAAAGCGAGAACTGTTGATAATCGCGCCCGGTAAGCACGCCGCCCCAGGTGTCGAAAATCATCACAGCCTGAGCACCGGCTTTAATCTGCGCATTCAGATACAAAGTGACGCTTTTCGCCAGTTTATCGAGTAGCGCGTGCAGCGCCTGCGGATCGGCATACATCATTTTTTTGATCACGGTGAACGCTTTGCTGCTGCCGCCTTCCACCATGTAGGTCGCCAGCGTCCACGGGCTGCCGGAAAAACCAATCAGCGGCACGTCGCCTTTCAGTTCGCGACGAATGGTACGCACCGCGTTCATCACGTACCCCAGTTCATCTTCCGGGTCCGGAATTGGCAGTTTATCGACGTCAGCTTTGCAGGTGACTGGCGAGGTAAAACGCGGACCTTCTCCGGCCTCAAAATAGAGCCCTAACCCCATCGCGTCCGGGACGGTGAGGATATCGGAAAAGAGGATCGCCGCATCCAGCGGGTAGCGACGCAGCGGTTGCAAAGTCACTTCGCACGCCAGCTCGGCGTTTTTGCACAGCGACATAAAATCGCCTGCCTGGGCGCGCGTGGCTTTATATTCCGGTAGATAGCGACCCGCCTGGCGCATCATCCATACTGGAGTGACATCAACGGGCTGGCGCAGCAGCGCCCGCAGATAACGATCGTTTTTAAGTTCGGTCATTTTGGCTGTTCCTTAGTGCGTCAGGCGGTCAGTGTATCATCACTCATACTCAGCCCGACACATCGCCACCGTATCTTCTATCAGACGGCGCGCTACGGTGCCGGGCGGCGGGAGTAACGGCAAATCGTCATAGCGATACCAGTTCGCCTCGAGCAATTCTTTCGGGTCGATCACGATGTCGCCGCTGTCATATTCCGCCATAAACGCGGTCATTAAAGACTGAGGAAACGGCCACGGCTGAGAAGTCACGTAACGCAAGTTTTTAACTTTAATTCCGCTCTCTTCCATCACTTCCCGCGCGACTGCCTGCTCGAGGGTTTCGCCCACTTCGACGAATCCGGCAAGTACCGTATGGACACCGTTACGATGGCGGGTATGCTGGGCGAGGAGGATCGAATCATCGCGACGGATGGCAACAATAATGCAGGGGGCGATTTGCGGGTAGTAACGCTCACGGCAATGGCTGCACAGCATCGCCCATTCGGTTTTGCTCGGATACATTTCATGCCCGCAGTAACCACAGTATTTATGCGATCGGTAAAACTCCGCCAGTTGTACGCCTCGTCCGGCCAGTTGAAACAGCCCAACATCGAGATCAATGACCTGACGTACCGACCCCATATCGTGACGCCGCTGCTGTTGTACTAACCAAACAGGTTCCCCCTGCCATTCGCCGATTTGTAGTGCGCGCTGACCCACAAGATCGAAATTTGCCGCTTCGCCATATGGCAATTCTCCCTTCGGCAACCATAATTTTTGTTCATGGCTGACGACCCACCAGCCGTGATCTAATTTTTCAATTATACGATCCATAGCTCTTGCACTACCTTTGCATCACTGGCATGTTTAACATGGTTTTTACATTTCTCACTGAGCAGTTTTTGAATACAAACTTGCGGAGTCAATCATGCTTAACCAGCTCGATAACCTGACGGAGCGCGTCAGAGGAAGTAACAAACTGGTTGATCGCTGGCTACATGTACGTAAGCATCTGCTCGTGGCTTACTACAATCTGGTTGGCATTAAGCCTGGCAAAGAATCGTACATGAGGCTAAACGAAAAAGCCCTTGATGATTTTTGTCAGAGCCTGGTCGATTACTTGTCTGCCGGACATTTCAGTATTTATGAGCGCATTCTTCATAAGCTGGAAGGCAACGGGCAACTCGCGCGCGCCGCGAAGATTTGGCCGCAACTCGAAGCCAATACCCAACAGATTATGGATTACTACGATTCCAGCCTGGAAACCGCCATCGATCATGATAATTACCTTGAGTTTCAACAGGTTTTATCTGACATCGGCGAGGCGCTGGAAGCGCGCTTTGTGCTGGAAGATAAGCTGATTCTGCTGGTGCTTGACGCCGCCCGCGTCAAACATCCTGCTTGAGTTCTGCGCTGTTAACGCGTAATTTACATTCAACGCCCCGTTTGTGGGGGCTAATTTCTTGTCGGAGTGCCTTAACTGGCTGAGACCGTTTATTCGGGATCCGCGGAACCTGATCAGGCTAATACCTGCGAAGGGAACAAGAGTTAATCTGCTATCGCATCGCCTTTGCGGCGATCGTCTCTTGCTTCATCCGTCGTCTGACAAGCCACGTCCTTAACTTTTTGGAATGAGCTATGTCTGCAACAAAACTGACCCGCCGCGAACAGCGCGCCCAGGCCCAACATTTTATCGACACCCTGGAAGGCACCGCCTTTCCCAACTCAAAACGCATTTATATCACTGGCACACAACCCGGCGTGCGCGTGCCGATGCGTGAGATCCAGCTTAGCCCGACGCTAATTGGCGGCAGCAAAGAACAGCCGCAGTACGAAGAAAACGAAGCGATTCCGGCCTACGACACCTCCGGCCCGTATGGCGATCCGCAGATTGCCATTAACGTGCAGCAAGGGCTGGCAAAACTACGCCAGCCATGGATCGATGCGCGCGGCGATACCGAAGAACTTACCGTGCGCAGTTCCGATTACACTAAAGCGCGGCTGGCAGATGATGGCCTCGACGAGCTACGTTTTAGCGGCTTATTAACGCCAAAACGCGCCAAAACAGGACGCCGCGTCACCCAACTGCACTACGCCCGCCAGGGCATCATCACACCGGAAATGGAATTCATCGCCATCCGCGAGAATATGGGCCGCGAGCGCATCCGTAGCGAAGTTTTACGCCACCAGCATCCGGGAATGAGCTTTGGCGCACGTCTGCCGGAAAATATCACTGCGGAATTTGTCCGTGATGAAGTTGCTGCCGGACGTGCGATTATCCCGGCCAACATTAATCATCCGGAATCGGAGCCGATGATTATTGGCCGTAACTTCCTGGTAAAAGTTAACGCCAATATCGGCAACTCAGCGGTCACCTCTTCCATCGAAGAAGAAGTGGAAAAGCTGGTATGGTCCACCCGCTGGGGAGCGGATACGGTGATGGATCTCTCCACCGGTCGCTATATTCACGAAACCCGCGAGTGGATTTTGCGTAACAGCCCGGTGCCGATCGGTACAGTGCCGATCTACCAAGCGCTGGAGAAGGTTAACGGGATCGCCGAAGATCTTACCTGGGAAGCGTTCCGCGACACGCTGCTGGAACAGGCCGAGCAAGGTGTGGATTACTTCACTATCCATGCGGGCGTACTGCTGCGCTATGTGCCGATGACCGCGAAACGCCTGACCGGTATCGTCTCTCGCGGCGGTTCGATTATGGCGAAATGGTGCCTCTCCCATCATCAGGAAAATTTCCTCTATCAACACTTCCGCGAAATTTGTGAAATCTGTGCCGCTTATGACGTTTCGCTGTCGCTGGGCGACGGTCTGCGCCCCGGTTCTATTCAGGACGCCAACGATGAAGCGCAGTTTGCCGAGCTGCATACGCTGGGCGAACTGACCAAAATTGCCTGGGAATATGACGTGCAGGTGATGATTGAAGGCCCAGGCCACGTGCCGATGCAGATGATCCGCCGCAATATGACCGAGGAGTTAGAGCACTGCCACGAAGCGCCGTTTTACACTCTGGGGCCGCTAACTACCGATATTGCGCCGGGCTATGACCACTTCACGTCGGGGATTGGTGCGGCGATGATTGGCTGGTTTGGCTGCGCGATGCTCTGTTACGTAACGCCAAAAGAGCATCTGGGTCTGCCTAATAAAGAAGATGTTAAGCAGGGGCTTATCACCTATAAGATTGCCGCCCACGCCGCTGACCTGGCGAAAGGGCATCCGGGCGCGCAAATTCGCGATAACGCCATGTCGAAAGCCCGCTTCGAATTTCGCTGGGAAGACCAGTTTAATCTGGCCCTCGACCCGTTTACCGCCCGCGCTTATCACGATGAAACCCTGCCGCAAGAGTCAGGTAAAGTCGCCCATTTTTGCTCCATGTGTGGGCCGAAATTCTGTTCGATGAAAATCAGCCAGGAAGTGCGTGATTACGCCGCCACGCAAACTATTGAAATGGGAATGGCGGATATGTCGGAGAACTTCCGTGCCAGAGGCGGAGAAATCTACCTGCGTAAGGAGGAAGCGTGATGTATCAGCCTGATTTTCCTCCTGTACCTTTTCGTTTAGGACTGTACCCGGTGGTGGACAGCGTACAGTGGATCGAACGTCTGTTGGATGCAGGCGTACGTACTCTCCAGCTACGCATCAAAGATCGGCGCGATGAAGAGGTGGAAGCCGATGTCGTGGCGGCAATTGCGCTGGGCCGCCGCTATAACGCGCGATTGTTTATCAACGATTACTGGCGGCTGGCGATCAAGCATCAGGCGTATGGCGTCCATTTGGGGCAGGAAGATTTGCAAGCCACCGATCTCAATGCCATCCGCGCGGCAGACCTGCGGCTGGGCGTTTCGACACATGACGATATGGAAATCGACGTCGCGCTGGCAGCACGCCCCTCTTATATCGCGCTGGGACATGTGTTCCCGACGCAAACCAAACAGATGCCTTCTGCACCGCAGGGGCTGGAACAGCTGGCACGGCATGTTGAGCGACTGGCGGATTATCCCACCGTGGCGATTGGCGGTATCAGTCTGGCACGCGCGCCTGCGGTGATAGCAACGGGTGTCGGCAGTATCGCCGTCGTCAGCGCCATTACTCAAGCCGCAGACTGGCGTTTGGCAACGGCACAGTTGCTGGAAATTGCAGGAGTTGGCGATGAATGACCGTGATTTTATGCGTTATAGCCGCCAAATCCTGCTCGACGATATCGCTCTTGACGGGCAGCAAAAACTGCTAGACAGCCAGGTGCTGATTATCGGTCTTGGCGGGCTGGGTACACCTGCTGCGCTATACCTGGCGGGCGCTGGCGTCGGGACGCTGGTACTGGCAGATGACGACGATGTGCATTTAAGCAATCTGCAACGACAAATCCTCTTTACCACTGAAGATATCGATCGCCCGAAATCGCAGGTCAGCCATCAGCGACTGACACAGTTGAATCCCGATATTCAACTGACAGCATTACAACAACGGTTAACGGGTGAGGCGTTAAAAGATGCGGTTGCACGGGCCGATGTGGTGCTCGACTGTACCGACAATATGGCGACTCGCCAGGAGATTAATGCCGCCTGCGTGGCACTCAACACGCCGCTTATCACCGCCAGCGCGGTCGGATTTGGCGGTCAGTTGATGGTACTGACGCCGCCCTGGGAGCAGGGGTGTTACCGCTGCCTGTGGCCAGATAACCAGGAGCCAGAACGCAACTGCCGCACGGCGGGCGTGGTTGGCCCGGTGGTCGGGGTTATGGGCACTTTGCAGGCACTGGAAGCCATTAAGTTATTAAGCGGTATAGAGACGCCTGCGGGAGAACTCCGACTGTTCGACGGTAAGTCGAGCCAGTGGCGCAGCCTGGCGTTGCGCCGCGCCAGTGGTTGCCCGGTATGCGGAGGAAGCAATGCAGATCCTGTTTAACGATCAACCGATGCAGTGCGCCGCCGGGCAAACTGTTCACGAACTACTGGAGCAACTCGACCAACGACAAGCGGGCGCGGCTCTGGCGATTAATCAGCAAATCGTCCCGCGTGAGCAGTGGACGCAACATATCGTGCAGGATGGCGACCAGATCCTGCTTTTTCAGGTTATTGCAGGGGGTTGAAATGTTACGTATTGCGGACAAAACGTTTGATTCACATCTGTTTACCGGCACAGGGAAATTCGCTTCTTCACAACTGATGGTGGAGGCGATCCGCGCTTCCGGCAGCCAGCTGGTGACACTGGCGATGAAACGTGTCGACTTGCGCCAGCACAACGACGCTATCCTCGAACCGCTTATCGCGGCGGGTGTGACCCTGCTGCCAAATACATCCGGGGCGAAAACAGCGGAAGAAGCCATTTTCGCCGCCCATCTGGCACGTGAAGCGTTAGGCACAAACTGGCTAAAATTGGAGATTCACCCTGACGCCCGCTGGCTGTTGCCCGATCCCATCGAAACCCTGAAAGCCGCCGAAACGCTGGTACAACAGGGATTTGTCGTGCTGCCTTACTGCGGGGCCGATCCGGTATTGTGTAAACGTCTGGAAGAAGTCGGCTGTGCAGCGGTGATGCCGCTCGGCGCGCCGATTGGCTCGAATCAGGGACTGGAAACCCGTGCCATGCTGGAGATTATTATCCAGCAGGCCACAGTTCCGGTGGTTGTCGATGCTGGCATCGGCGTTCCCAGCCATGCCGCTCAGGCGCTGGAAATGGGGGCCGACGCGGTGTTAGTGAATACGGCGATTGCCGTCGCGGACGATCCCGTCAACATGGCGAAGGCATTTCGTCTGGCGGTAGAAGCAGGCCTGCTGGCACGTCAGTCCGGACCGGGCAGCCGCAGTTATTTTGCTCATGCCACCAGCCCGCTTACCGGATTTCTGGAGGCATCGGCATGAAAACCTTCAGCGATCGCTGGCGACAACTGGACTGGGACGACATCCGCCTGCGTATCAACGGCAAAACGGCTGCTGACGTAGAGCGGGCGCTAAATGCCTCGCAACTCACCCGCGACGACATGATGGCGCTGTTATCGCCTGCCGCCAGTGGCTATCTGGAACAACTGGCCCAACGGGCGCAGCGTCTGACCCGTCAGCGATTTGGCAACACAGTTAGTTTCTACGTCCCGCTTTATCTTTCCAATCTTTGCGCTAACGACTGCACGTACTGTGGATTTTCCATGAGTAATCGCATCAAGCGCAAAACGCTGGATGAAGCGGATATTGCCAGGGAAAGTGCCGCTATACGGGAGATGGGCTTTGAACATCTGCTGTTAGTCACTGGTGAACATCAGGCGAAAGTGGGGATGGATTACTTTCGTCGTCATCTCCCTGCCCTTCGTGAACAGTTCTCTTCACTACAGATGGAAGTGCAACCGCTGGCGGAGACGGAATACGCCGAGTTAAAGCAACTTGGTCTGGATGGCGTGATGGTTTATCAGGAGACATATCACGAGGCGACTTATGCCCGCCATCATCTGAAAGGCAAAAAACAGGACTTCTTCTGGCGGCTGGAAACGCCGGATCGGCTGGGGCGTGCGGGGATTGATAAGATAGGCCTCGGCGCGCTAATTGGCCTTTCCGACAACTGGCGCGTTGACAGCTATATGGTTGCCGAACATTTGCTATGGCTGCAACAGCATTACTGGCAAAGCCGTTACTCTGTCTCCTTTCCGCGCCTGCGCCCGTGTACTGGCGGCATTGAGCCTGCGTCGATTATGGATGAACGCCAGTTAGTGCAAACCATCTGCGCCTTCCGACTGCTTGCACCGGAGATTGAACTGTCACTCTCCACGCGGGAATCACCGTGGTTTCGCGATCGCGTTATTCCGCTGGCGATCAATAACGTCAGCGCCTTCTCGAAAACGCAGCCAGGTGGCTATGCCGATAATCACCCCGAGTTGGAACAGTTCTCACCGCACGACGATCGCAGACCGGAAGCGGTTGCTGCCGCGTTAACCGCTCAGGGTTTGCAGCCGGTATGGAAAGACTGGGACAGCTATCTGGGACGCGCCTCGCAAAGACTATGAGACGGAATGTAAGAACGTAAATTTATTCCGAGCCGCTACGGAAGATGAAAAACGCAAGGTTGTTGAAAGCGTTGTGTTTTTTTATGGTAGTGCCGTCAGCAGGAATGTTGTCCAGAGCGAAAAGCTTCTTCCTCGTTTCGCCCTGCCTTTCTTAAAAATTCCGTAATGCAAAGTCTGAAGCCATCGCCTGTTGAGCAATGAAAGAGATCTGATTGTAAGAGAGTAAATACTCAACTATGATAGAGACGAAAATAAGAACACATGTTCTCATCTTCCAGGATGCAGCAGACTGAAGAAATTCAGACATCCCGCAACCTGCGATTATCGCAAGGTCAAGGCAAAGTCCGGTAATGGCGTTCTGAATACCAGAGATAATTCTCTGGCGAAACCCACCTTAAGGTGGGTTTTGTTATTTTGAGGGCTGAGGAAGCTGCTTATTTCTCAATAAGTTGTAGGCAATGGTGAAAAATTTCACTGATTTACCTTTCTGTTTTTCAGAAATGGGATAAGCGCTAGTTACATGCAAACGGAGTTTTTTCTTTTCCCTGAAAGCCCTGAACGCAACAAAGTAAAATGCCTTATCTCCTCCGTCTAAGTCCACCTCAATCACGGCATAGCTACCATACCCGGCATGAATAACGTTGCTTTCTGGCAGCGCCAAAATAGTTCTTTTTAAGTGTGTGCGCGCTAAGTTATAACGGTGCTGGCAGAAGGGACGAGATTCTTTAGGCGCGTGGTACATTAACGATTGTTTTTCTTCGTTCGTCTGATGTTCATAATCTTTTGTGAAGCAGTGAAGAGAGTAGGTAACCCAAAAGCGATACTCTAAAGGCTTTTTGCCCTCATGATGCTGAACGTAGACAGCCTGATGAGCATCAAGAAATGATAAATCACGAATATCACCATCCGGATGTCCAAAAGGTCGCCACTTTTCCACTTCCTGTTTCATTCTCGTTCCTTAAGAAAGTTACACAGGAATAGTATCGAATCCTTGCCGAGTTTGACTCAATTAGTTCAGTCAGTTTCAGGATATTAGTCATCTCTACATTGATTATGAGTATTCAGAAATTCCTTAAATATTCTGACAAATGCTCTTTCCCTAAACTCCCCCCATAAAAAAACCCGCCGAAGCGGGTTTTTACGTTATTTGCGGATTAACGATTACTCGTTATCAGAACCGCCCAGACCTGCGTTCAGCAGTTCTGCCAGGCTGGCAGATGCGTCTTCTGCAGTCACCTGCGGTGCAGCCGGAGCTTCACCCGCAGCACGGCGACGCATACGATCCTGGTGGTACGCGTAACCGGTACCTGCCGGGATCAGACGACCCACGATAACGTTCTCTTTCAGGCCGCGCAGTTCGTCGCGTTTGCCCGCAACGGCTGCTTCGGTCAGCACGCGAGTGGTCTCCTGGAACGATGCCGCGGAGATGAAGGACTCGGTGGCCAGAGACGCTTTGGTGATACCCAGCAGATCGCGGGAGAACGTTGCGCCCACTTTGCCGTTCGCTTCCAGTTCGCGGTTCGCGATCTTGACGCGGGAGTATTCCACCTGCTCGCCTTCGAGGAAGTCGGAGCTGCCTGCGCTTTCGATGGTGGCTTTACGCAGCATCTGACGAACGATAACTTCGATGTGCTTATCGTTAATCTTAACGCCCTGCAGACGGTATACGTCCTGGACTTCGTTAACAATGTAACGGGTCACAGCATGTACGCCACGCAGACGCAGAATGTCGTGCGGTGCTTCCGGACCGTCGGAAACCACATCACCACGTTCCACACGTTCACCTTCGAACACGTTAAGCTGACGCCATTTCGGGATCATCTCTTCGTACGGCTCGCTACCGTCTACCGGGGTGATAACCAGGCGACGTTTCCCTTTGGTTTCTTTACCGAAGGAAATGATACCGCTGATTTCAGCCAGGATTGCCGGCTCTTTCGGACGACGTGCTTCGAACAGGTCCGCAACGCGCGGCAGACCACCGGTGATGTCCTTGGTACCGCCGGATTCCTGCGGAATACGCGCCAGGGTGTCACCAGAGCTGATCTGTACGCCATCTTCCAGCTGAACAATCGCTTTACCCGGCAGGAAGTACTGCGCTGGCATATCGGTACCTGGGATCAGAACGTCGTTACCCTGAGCATCAACGATTTTCAGTGCCGGACGCAGATCTTTACCACCTGCGGTACGTTCTGCGGAATCCAGAACCACCAGCGAAGACAGACCGGTCAGTTCGTCGGTCTGACGCGTAATGGTCTGGCCGTCGATCATGTCAGTAAAGCGTACAAAACCGCTTACTTCGGTGATAACCGGCATGGTGTGCGGGTCCCAGTTTGCAACGGTTTCGCCGCCAGCAACCTGTTCGCCATCGCCTTTCGCCAGTACCGCACCGTAAGGTACTTTGTAGCTTTCTTTAGTACGACCGAATTCGTCGATCAGTTTCAGTTCAGTATTACGGGAAGTGATAACCAGTTTACCGCTGGAGTTCACAACCGACTTCACGTTGCTGAGCTTGATGCTACCTTTGTTTTTCACCTGGATGCTGGATTCAGCAGCCGCACGAGATGCCGCACCACCGATGTGGAACGTACGCATGGTCAGCTGTGTACCCGGTTCACCGATGG
>OGJK01001609.1_pt1 | contig 20083 bp, 18 predicted proteins | sample 1571961 | NCBI WGS metagenome assembly OGJK01 (sample SAMEA2582120, study PRJEB24529) | metagenome | biome: Human gut stool | place: China | collected 2011 | reverse complement strand
TGCACTTTTGCATCCATTAGTACGCGTATTCCCTTGGTTTTTAGTTATTGAGCATGATCAAATCGGATCCCAGCGAAGCAACAAACTCTGCATTCGTGATATTTACAAGCATGGGTGTAACCGTTCCAATCGTTTCAGTAGCAAGTACGCGGCCCTCACTCTCGGTGATCGCCCTGAGCAGATCCTCTTTTGTATAAGCTGCCAGTTCACGGGCAGTACAGTCTATCAGTCTTTTTTTCATTTTACAGATCCTTCTTTCTTTTTAAAATATTGGGTATCTGAGTATCAGTATATAACAGATGAATGCAGAATGGGAAAAATAATAAAATTACCCGGGGAAAATACAAGGTCGTTGCAAAAAAAATCTGAATCCGATAAGATGATGTCGGGGGCTTTTGACTCCGACATCATCTTATCATAGAAGAGCAAAAAAGAGGTCAGGAAAATGAAGGAAAAAATAAAATGCACGATCCGGTACAGCGTTCTGGCACTGGTCACCGGAGTGGCAGTCGGTGCCATTGATACAATCTTCGGAAGAGGACTTTTATGGCTGTCAGATTTCAGGACAGCTCATTACAGATATCTGCTGCCATTTCTTCCGGTTGCAGGACTGCTGATCGTGTGGATGTATCACCGGTTCAGTGAAGAAAGTCTGAAAGGAATGACGCTGGTACTGGAAACCGGACAGAAAAAAAGAAAATCGATCCCACTGGCACTTGTTCCACTGGTAATCGTTGGAACATGGCTGACGCATCTGTTTGGAGGAAGTGCGGGAAGAGAAGGAGTGGCAGTACAGATCGGTGCTGTGATATCCCACGAGGCAGGAAGAAAATTTCGCTGCCCGGAAAATGACAGGATTATGCTGGTTGCCGGAATGGCAGCAGGTTTCGGAGGACTTTTTCAGACCCCGCTGGCAGCAGTCTTTTTTGCAATGGAGGTGATCGCTTCAGGATATATGCAGTATGAAGCATTACTGCCGGCGATGATCAGTGCTTACACATCCGCTTTTACCTCTCATATACTGGGACTGGAAAAGTTTACAGCAGTGATCGGTGAGAAGCTGGATCTGTCAGAGACAAAGGTGATCCTGAGTCTGATCGTTCTTGGAATTTTGTTCGGGCTGGTCGGAAGACTTTTTTCAGGAACACTGCAATGGATGAAAAAACGGATGGGCAATGCCATAAAAAATCCATACATAAGGATCGGAGCAGTGGCAGTATTTCTTGCAGTTCTTTTGTTCCTTTTTCACGGAGGCAGATACAGTGGACTGGGAACGAACCTTATTTCAGCGGCCTTTGAAAATGGAACGATCTATGGGTATGACTGGATATTGAAGCTGGGATTTACGGTTCTGACACTGGCAATCGGCTTTCAGGGCGGAGAAGTGACACCGCTTTTCTCTATCGGGGCATCACTTGGAATCCTTGCAGGAAATCTGCTCGGTATTTCCCCTGTGGTCTGTGCAGCACTTGGCTATGCGGCTGTATTTGGCAGTGCGACCAATACACTGCTCGCTCCGGTTATGATCGGACTGGAAGTATTTGGAACAGAAAATGCAATTCCGCTGGTAGTTGTATGTATCCTTGCGTATCTTATGAATGGAGGAAGTTCTATCTATACTGCACAGCAGCGGGCAGTCCTGAAGCTGGATGGAGAGAAAGAAGCGGTCAGTGAAAGAGGGGCAACGGAAAAGCAGAAAAATAAAGCAATGAGACAGTGAAGGAGCTAAGAAGAGCAGGGGATGGAAAAGAAAAAAATAAAAATCTTCCGGGCGGGCAGAGAATCGCTGGAAGAAGCGGTCCGACTGGTACAGAGTACGGAAGAAAAGATGAAAGAAAAAAGCTGGTTTGTGGCAGAAAGCCTGGAAGAATTTGACCGGTGGATGAGGAAAGATCAGGGATGGCTGTATGTGGCAAAGGATTGCAGCAGCGGACAACTGGCTGGAATGTTTTTTGTTGTCCTGCCGGGGATGGAAGAAGAAAATCTGGGGTACGATATCGGTATGCAGGGCAGGCAGTTGTATGAGTGTGCCATTATGGATACGGTTGTGGTACTTCCTGAATACAGAGGAATGCATTTGCAATATGAAATGATGCAGACTGCGGAGCGAAAGCTTCGCAAAGAGGGTTATCGTTATCTTCTCTGTACGGTTCATCCGGAAAATAAATTCAGCAGGGAGAATGTGAAAAGACAGGGATATAAAAAAATGCTGACAAAAGAAAAATATGGTGGATTTTTGCGGGATATATGGATGAAAGAATTGTAAAATACCTGAAATTGAGATTGGTTGCAGAAAGGCAACTTCCGTTGCAAAATAGCAACAAAGATTATGATTGACTAACCCTGCGGATATTTTCTAAAATGGAAAAAAGGAGGGATTGTCATGCAGGCGTTATCGGATGCAAAAGCAGGAGAGAACTATACGATCAAGTGGATGTTCGGACTTCCGGAAGTTTTGGAGTTTCTGCACAGTCATCATGTAGAAGAAGGCTGTGATGTGCAGGTGATCCGGAAGATGACAGACGGAGTGATCATTGCAGTACAGGATACGAGATTTGTACTGGGAAATGAGATTGCAGACCGGATCCAGGTATGATAAAATAGGTTTCAATCAGAAACTGAAAGGAGACGGAATGATGGAAAGTTATATGCAGATGCTGGCAAAGCGTTCCAAAGATGCATCAAGAAGTGCTGCGAAGCTTGGCACAGCAGATAAGAACCGGGGACTGCTTGCAGTGGCAGATGAGCTGGCAGCAGAGCAGCAGCTGATTCTGGATGCGAATGCAAAGGATATTGAAGCAGCAAAGGAAAAGGGCGTGAAGAAGTCGCTGATCGACCGACTGGAGCTTTCAGAACAGCGGATCGCAGATATGGCAGAAGGCCTCAGGCAGATCGCAGCACTGGATGATCCGGTGGGAGAGGTTCTATCCATGAAGACGAGACCGAACGGTCTTAGGATCGGGCAGAAAAGAGTTCCGCTTGGAGTGGTCGGGATCATTTATGAGTCCAGACCGAATGTGACGGCAGATGCATTTGGACTTTGCTTCAAGACCGGAAATTCAGTGATCCTCAGAGGCGGCAGTGATGCGATTCATTCCAATCAGGCGATCGTCCATGCAGTGAAGGACGGTCTCAGAAAAGAAAAGCTGAATCAGGATCTGATCATTCTGGTTGAGGATACGGACAGGAAAGTTGTCAATGAGATGATGAAGATGCATGGCTGGATTGATGTCCTGATCCCAAGAGGCGGGGCAGGACTGATCGCAAATGTAGTTGCGAACAGCACCGTACCGGTCATTGAAACGGGAACAGGAAACTGTCATATTTATATAGACGAATCTGCAGATATCAGGATGGCAGCCAAGATCATCGAGAATGCCAAGACGCAGAGAATGGGTGTGTGCAATGCCTGTGAGTCATTGGTGATCCATTCCGGTATTCTTTCAAAGGCATTGCCGGAGATCGTGAAGAAGCTGAAAGCACATAATGTAGAGATACGTGGGGACGAGAGAGCCTGTGCAGTGAGCAAAGAGATCATTCCGGCTTCAGAAGAAGACTGGGGAACAGAGTACCTGGACGCAGTGATCTCAGTTAAGACAGTGGATTCGCTCCGGGAGGCGATCGATCATATCAACCGTTATAATACAGGACATTCAGAATCGATCATTACCAAAGATTATGCCAATGCATTGCAGTTTCAGGATGAGATCGATGCGGCAGCAGTTTATGTGAATGCGTCCACAAGATTTACGGATGGCTTTGAATTTGGATTTGGGGCAGAAATCGGGATCAGTACGCAGAAACTTCATGCAAGAGGTCCGATGGGACTGAATGCACTGACAACAACCAAATATATTATTTTGGGTAATGGACAGATAAGAAAATAGCAGAAAAAATATAAGGGTGAGACAGGAAAAGGCAGAACCGTTAAAGTGGTGTGCCAGAAGACTGTCCACCCTTATTTTGAAATACTACTTGCATAATATGCATAAAAGATGTATTATTATGCAAGTAAACCGCATGATATGCCAGATGAAAGCAGAGAATGGACTGAAAAGGAGAGGCAAATTTTTAGAGACAGTTTTTTTAATGGAAATACTTTACTTCCTATAAAAGGTGGTATATCATAAAACGATATGGCATATGGCAGTACGTTACCATAGCATAGTAAAAATGAAAGGACTTGAGAAGAATTATGATTAAAGTCGGAATTATCGGAGCGACCGGATATGCAGGCGGGGAGCTTGTTCGTATATTAATGGGACATAAAGATGCAGAAATAAAATGGTATGGTTCCAGAAGCTATGTAGATCAGAAGTATGCAGATGTATACAGGAATATGTTCCAGATTGTAGATGCGAAGTGCATGGATGACAATATGGAGGAGCTGGCAGATCAGGTAGATGTGATCCTTACGGCAACGCCGCAGGGACTTTGTGCATCGCTGGTCAGCGAGGAGATCCTGTCCAAGACGAAGATCATTGACCTGAGTGCAGACTTCCGTCTGAAAGATGTCAATGTATATGAAGAGTGGTATAAGATCGAACATAAAGCACCGCAGTATATTGATGAGGCAGTTTACGGACTTTGTGAGATCAACAGGGATCTGGTAAAATCCGCAAGGATCGTTGCAAATCCGGGATGTTATACAACCTGCTCGATCTTGACAGCTTATCCGCTCGCAAAAGAAGGTCTGATCGATATGAGTACTTTGATCATAGATGCGAAGTCCGGAACTTCAGGAGCAGGAAGAGGTGCAAAGCTTCCGAATCTCTATTGTGAAGTGAATGAGAATATCAAAGCGTATGGTGTTGCAACGCACCGTCATACACCGGAAATCGAGGAACAGCTTGGCTATGCATCCGGTGAAAAAGTGGTATTGAACTTTACACCACATCTTGTGCCGATGAACAGAGGAATCCTTGCGACAGAGTATGCGACATTGAAAAAGAAAGTTACATATGAAGAAGTAAAGGCAGTTTATGATAAGTACTATGCAAAAGAAAAATTTGTCAGAGTGCTGGATCGGGATGTATGCCCGGAGACGAAATGGGTAGAAGGCAGCAACTATGTAGATATCGGATTTAAGATCGATCCGAGAACCAACCGCATCATTATGATGGGGGCAATTGACAATCTGGTGAAAGGTGCGGCAGGACAGGCAGTACAGAATATGAATCTTCTGTTCGGTCTTCCGGAGGAAGAAGGACTGGAATTAGTTCCGATGTTCCCGTAAAGCGATAAAGGTGGTATATAGATGATACGTGTAATGACGATTGATGATTATGACGGAGTGTATGCACTGTGGAAAAAGATCAAAGGATTCGGAATCCGCAGTATTGATGATTCAAGGGAAGGTGTAGAGCGTTTCCTGAAGAGAAATCCGACGACCAGTGTGGTTGCCGTTGAAGATGGAAAAGTGGTTGGAAGTATCCTGTGCGGACATGATGGAAGAAGAGGCTGTCTGTATCATGTCTGTGTGGATGAGGCATACCGGAGACATGGGATCGGGAAAGACATGGTCGTATATGCCATGAAAGCATTGCAGGAAGAGAAGATCAATAAAGTATCTCTGATCGCATTTACCCAGAATGATATAGGAAATGCATTCTGGAATACAATCGGATGGACAGAACGTCTGGATCTGAATTATTATGATTTTACATTGAATGAGGCAAATATAACTGCATTTAATGAGCAGTGAGAAAAGTCTGCCGGTCAGGTGGCAGTGAGGAGAAAGGAAGCGGATACGATGGAGATGATCAAAGGCGGAGTGACGGCTGCAAAAGGATTTGAGGCAGCAGCAGTGGCGGCACAGATTAAATATCAGGGACGTACGGACATGGCACTGATCTACAGTGAAAAGCCATGCAAGGTTCAATTTTAAGTGTACAGTTACAAAAAGGTGCGTACCGGTCAGATGGGACAGGCAGATCGTGGAGAATAAGCAGAAATCACAGGCAGTGATTATTAACTCGGGAATTGCCAATGCATGTACAGGTGTAGAAGGAATGATGTACTGTCAGGAGACAGCAAAAGAGGCGGCAAAGGTGCTTGGAATCGAAGAAGCAGGCGTGCTGGTCGGATCGACCGGTGTGATCGGAATGCAGCTTCCGATCGACAGGATCAAAGCAGGTATCTCTGAGCTTGCGAAAGTGAAAAAGGCTGGCATTGAAAGCGGAACAGAGGCAGCAAAAGCAATCATGACGACGGATACAAAGAGAAAAGAAGTTGCTGTGCAGTTCCGGATCGGAGATAAGACGGTAACGATCGGCGGAATGGCAAAGGGATCAGGAATGATCCATCCGAATATGTGTACCATGCTTGCATTTATTACAACAGATGCCGTTATTTCAAGAAAAGCCCTGCAGAAAGCCATGAGTAATGATGTGGAAGAAACTTATAATATGATCTCGGTAGACGGAGATACATCCACGAATGATACAGCTCTTCTGCTGGCAAACGGAATGGCAGGAAATAAAAAGATCAAAAAAGGAACACCGGAATTTAAGGCGTTTCAGGAGGCTCTTCATTATGTCAATGAGACACTGGCAAAGATGATGGCAGGAGACGGAGAGGGTGCTACAGCATTATTTGAAGTGAAAGTGGTCGGTGCGAAGACGAAAGAACAGGCGAAGACTCTCGCAAAGTCGGTTGTCTGCTCCAATCTGACAAAAGCAGCGATCGCAGGGCATGATGCCAACTGGGGAAGAATTTTATGTGCAATGGGATATTCGGGTGCAAAGTTCGATCCGGAAAAGGTAGATCTGTATTTTGAGAGTACAGCAGGAAAGCTGCAGATCATCAAAGACGGAACAGCTGTGGACTACAGTGAGGAAAAAGCAACAGAGATCCTTTCGCAGGAAAAGGTAACGGCAACGGCTGATCTGAAGGCAGGAAAAGCAGAAGCAACAGCCTGGGGATGTGATCTGACTCATGGATACATCGACATTAATGCAGATTACAGAAGTTAAGGAGAATTAAAAAATGAACGATAATATGCAGAAATATCTTGAGAAAGCAGAAGTCCTGATTGAAGCACTGCCATATATCCAGCGTTTTAACCGTAAGATCATTGTTGTGAAATATGGTGGAAGTGCCATGGTAGACGAAGAACTGAAACGTCATGTGATCGAAGATGTGACACTTCTGAAGCTTTGTGGATTCAAACCGATCATTGTGCATGGCGGAGGAAAAGAAATCAGTAAGTGGGTCGGAAAAGTCGGAAAGGAACCTCAGTTTATCAATGGCCTGCGTGTAACAGACGAGGAGACCATGGAGATCGCTGAGATGGTACTCGGACGTGTCAATAAAAGTCTTGTCCAGCTTGTGGAGAGTTTAGGTGTACGGGCAATTGGTATCAGCGGAAAAGACGGAGAACTCCTGAAAGTAGAAAAGAAGCTTTCCAATGGAGAAGATATCGGGTTTGTCGGAGATATCAAGCAGGTCAATGCCCAGATCCTTTATGATCTTCTGGAAAAGGACTTCCTTCCAATCATCTGCCCAATCGGAATGGATGATGATTATAATACCTACAATATCAATGCAGATGATGCGGCATGTGCCATTGCACGTGCGATGCAGGTAGAGAAACTCGCATTCCTGACAGATATTGAGGGAGTTTATAAAGATCCGAAAGATCCGTCTACACTGATCTCAGAGCTGGAAGTCGAAGAAGCAAAGTATCTGATCAAAGACGGATATATCGGAGGAGGAATGCTTCCGAAGCTGCAGAACTGTATCGATGCCATTGAAAGCGGAGTATCAAGAGTACATATCATTGATGGAAGGATCCCGCATTGTCTCCTTCTGGAGATCTTTACCAATAAAGGAATCGGTACAGCAATTTTGAGCAAGAAAGAAAGTAGGTATTACAATGGTGAACAGTAAGATACAGGCAGCAGAAGAAAATCTGATCCATGTATACAATCGTTTCCCGATCGCACTGGATCATGGTGAAGGAATGTATCTTTATGATACAGAAGGAAAAAAATATCTGGATTTTGCAGCAGGATTTGCAGTGTCAGGTCTCGGATATGACAATAAAGAACTGAATCAGGCATTAAAAGATCAGATTGACAAGTTATATCATACATCCAATCTTTATTATCATGAAAGCTGTGGAGAGGCTGCACAGGAACTGAACCGTATTTCGGGAATGGACAGAGTTTTCTTTACCAACAGTGGCGGAGAGGCAAATGAAGGTGCATTAAAGGCCGCAAGAAGATATGCTTATACAAAAAAGACCGGACGTTATGAATTTATTGCAATGAATAATTCTTTCCACGGAAGAAGCTTTGGTGCTGTATCAGTGACCGGACACGATTCCTATAGAGAACCGTTTGAGCCGGTAGTTCCCGGAGTGAAATTTGCTACGTTCAATGATCTTGACAGTGTAAAGTCACTGGTGAGCGATAAGACCTGTGCGATCATTTTAGAGCCGCTTCAGGGAGAAGGGGGAATCAATCTTGCAACGCAGGAGTTCATGGAAGGGATTCGTAAAATCTGTGATGAAAATGGAATCCTGATGATCTGTGATGAAGTACAGTGTGGTATGGGAAGAACAGGTTCTATGTTTGCATGGCAGGGATTTGGAGTGAAACCGGATATCCTGACCATGGCAAAAGCAATCGGAAACGGAATCCCGGTAGGGGCATTTGCGATGACGGAAGAAGTTGCAAAATATTCACTTCAGCCAGGCGACCACGGTGCAACTTACGGCGGAAATCCGCTGGCATGTACTGCTGTAAAAACTGTGATCAAGATTTTTGAACGGGATCATATCGTGGATCATGTCAATGCAGTAGCATCATATCTGACAAAGAAACTCGATGAACTGGTAGAGGAACTGGACTGTGTGACAGAGCGTAAAGGCAAAGGTCTGATGCAGGGGATCGTAGTGACGAAGCCACTTGCAGAAGTGAATAAGCGGGCGATCGAGGAGGGAATCCTGATCATCCAGGCACAGGGAAATGTGATCCGTTTTGTTCCACCGCTGATCGTAGAAGAAAAGCATATTGATGAAATGATCGAAAAGCTGAAGCGGGCATTGGCTTAGAAGAAAACAGAAAAAAGAAACCGAAATGAATCTGCCCGGAAGTGAAAAGGGCGAATAAGAAACCGGCTGTCGTACATACTATTTAGTATCTTGCCAAAAAGGATACAAAAGGAGGTATGGGAAGATGGCCGGTTTTCTAATTGCACTTTTATCAGGTGCGTTGATGAGTGTGCAGGGCGTTTTTAATACGCAGGTGACCAAATCAACGGGGATCTGGGTGAGTAACGGCTGGGTACAGTTGTCTGCTTTTGCACTGTGCGTGGTGGTCTGGTTGGCAACGGGACGGGAATCAGTCTCAACTTTATGGGAGGTCAGACCGCATTATATGTTGTTGGGAGGAGTGATCGGGGCAGGGATCACATGGACAGTCATTCAGAGCGTTTCTGCCCTTGGACCCGCACGTTCTGCGTTATTGATTGTGATTGCACAGCTTGCGGTTTCTTATCTGATCCAGCTCTTCGGACTTTTCGGAATGGATCAGGAGCCATTCTCGTGGAAAAAGGCAGGAGGACTTCTTCTGGCGGTGGCAGGAATTATGATCTTTCAGCTTTCCGGTACAAAATAAGGAAAACAGGAAAATGCTTTTGTCAGATCTTACGATCGGTAACAAATGTAATACATCTGTAACAAAGCCTTAAATTTTCTATTGTAATTCTGACAGAAATTCGTTACAATATTTTTATCCGGCATACAAGGGGTGGCTCACAGTCAGAAGGATGTGAGGCAGATATGAAGAACGGATGGAAAAGATGGATCAGGGGATGGAGCCTGATCGTGATACTGTTATCAGTGTTATCAGTGTCAGGATGCAGTGTGTCAGAGGAGGACGGTCTGCAGGAAGTGACAGAAAAAGTATCTCAGGAACCGGAGGTATCGCAGAAAGATTCGGGAAAAAGTGAGGATCAGGAGAAGCCTGGTCAGACAGAAGGAGATACGGATACAGGGAGTAAAAAAAGTGCAGAGAAGAAGATCTGGGTCTATGTATGCGGGGCAGTCAATGCTCCGGGAGTTTACGAACTGAAAGAGGACGCAAGATTATATGAAGCGATAGAACTTGCCGGAGGTGTGAACCAGGAGGCGGCACCGGAAGTGCTGAACCAGGCAAGGGTACTGGCAGACGGAGAGCGGATTTATGTTCCAAAGCAGGATGAGGCAGAGTCTTATTCTTTGCAGGATCAGGGGTTGGAAAGTAACGCGGGAACAGCGGATACCAGGGGAAAGATAAATATTAATACAGCCGGAAAAGAGGAACTCATGACTTTGCCCGGTATCGGAGAAGCGAAAGCAGAAAAGATTCTGCGTTACCGGGAAGAGCATGGTGCATTTCGTTCCATTGAAGACGTGATGCAGATTGAGGGAATCAAAGAGGGAGTATTTAATAAAATAAAAGAAGATATTACAATATAGCAGCAAAAAGACGGGAAAGAAGAATATGAGCAAGAAGATTTTAGTTGTAGATGATGAAAAATTGATCGTGAAAGGAATCTGTTTCAGCCTGGAACAGGAAGGTATGGAAGTAGATTGTGCATATGACGGGGAAGAGGCACTGGAGTACGCAAAGAAGTGTGAGTATGATCTGGTTCTGCTGGATGTGATGCTTCCGAAACTGGATGGATTTCAGGTATGCCAGCAGATCCGGGAGTTTTCTGATATGCCGGTGGTTATGCTGACTGCAAAGAGTGAAGATATGGACAAGATCCTGGGACTTGAATATGGAGCAGATGATTATATCACGAAGCCGTTCAATATTCTGGAGGTGAAGGCAAGGATCAAGGCGATCATGCGGAGAACCGCCAAAAGAAAAGAAGAACCGGCTCAGAGTCCGATGCTTGTCAAAGGCAATATGAAGATCGACTGCGAGGGACGCAGAGTCTTTATCGGGGAGAAAGAGATCAATCTGACAGCGAAAGAATTTGATGTACTTGAGCTGCTGGCGATGAATCCGAACAAGGTCTACAGCAGGGAAAATCTTCTGAATCTTATCTGGGGATATGATTATCCGGGAGATGCAAGAACGGTTGATGTGCATATCCGTCGCCTGAGAGAAAAGATCGAGATGAATCCAAGTGAACCGAAATATGTACATACGAAGTGGGGAGTGGGTTATTATTTCCAGGGGTAAATTTACGGTCAGACTAAAAGATAATATTTTTAAAAATCTGAGATTCCGGGTATTCCTGGTTGTGATGCTTGCCGGACTGATTCCCGGCAGTGCAGCATTACTGGGAATTGTGAAGGTTTATGAGACCCGTGCAGTTGCCCTCCGTACAGCAGAGATCCAGAACCAGTGTACGATTGTGACGAATCAGATGAGTACGAATCACTATTTTTCTGATACATCTTCAGAAGTGATCAATTCGGATCTGATCCAGTTGACAAACATCTATAACGGACGGGTTATGGTGATTGACGAAGATCTCAATGTAGTGAAAGATACTTACGGACTGGATGAGGGCAGGATGGATGTATCGGAAAATGTGATCCGGTGCATGAAGGGAGAAAGCACGAACAGTTACGACAAAAAGAATCATTATATTGAAGTGACTGCACCGGTGACAGAAATCGGAAGCAGACATACGATCGGTGTGATGGTGGCGAGTGTATCTACAGACAGCATCGAGGACTCTATTCATATCCTGTATACCCAGGGAGGACTGATCATCGGATTATGTATGATCCTGCTTGCGATTGTTGCGGTTATATTTGCAGACAGGGTAGTAAGACCATTGCGGAAGATTACTTCAGCGATTGAGAATGTCAGTGCAGGGTACAGTGACGATATCCTCCATGTAGATACTTATACAGAGACGAAAAATATCAGTGAGTCGATCAATAAGATGATGGGACGGCTGAAGCTTCTGGATGATTCAAGAGAAGAGTTTGTATCGAATGTATCTCATGAGCTGAAGACACCGATGACTTCAATGAAAGTCCTGGCAGATTCTCTGCTGGAGCAGGAAAATGTTCCGGTAGAGATGTATCAGGAGTTCATGGGAGATATAGCAAAAGAAATCGACCGTGAGAATAAGATCATTACAGATCTGTTATCTCTTGTAAAGATGGACAAGAAAGGGCAGACACTGAATATTGAGTCCATGAATATCAATAATCTGTTAGAGCAGATCCTGAAACGGCTCAGACCGATCGCCCAGCAGAAGAATGTTGAGATTGTAATGGAGAGTTTCCGCCCTGTTACGGCTGAGATTGACGAGACAAAATTCTCACTTGCGATTTCCAATTTAGTAGAAAATGCGATCAAATATAATCGTGACAATGGCTGGGTGCATGTCTCACTGAATGCGGACCATAAGTTCTTTTATATAAAAGTAGAAGATTCAGGGATCGGAATACCGGAAGAAGATCAGGCTTATATTTTTGAACGGTTTTATCGCGTGGATAAATCCCATTCAAGAGAAATCGGAGGAACAGGTCTGGGTCTGGCAATCGCAAGAAATGCAGTGATCGTGCATCGTGGCTCGATCAAGGTGTACAGTGCAGAGGGAGAGGGAACAACATTTACAGTGCGGATTCCTCTGATCTATGCGGCATCATAGGAGGGCATATATGAAAAGGAAAAAGAAAAAAGCTCTTATTCTGAGTGTCTTCATGATCCTGCTGCTGGCAGCCTGCTCAAGCAGAACGAATGTCAGGGACGGGGATGATTATATCTACTGTCTGAATCCGGACAAGACCGGACTGGTGAAAGTCAGTTATGAGGTTCAGGGGGAGGATGTAGTCGAAGAGGCGAAAGACATTTTGAGGGAAATGCAGAAGCCGGCCGACGAGACCCGGTATACACCGGCTATTTCCAAAAAGATCAAAGTACAGGACTGCAAACTCAGGGGAAGTATCCTGGATGTTGATTTCAATAGCGAATACAGATCGGTAAAACCACTGGAAGAAAAGCTGATGCGTGCAGCAATCGTCCAGTCGCTTCTGAGACTGGACGGAGTGAATGCAGTCAGTCTTTCTGTAGACGGCGAACCGTTGAAAAATGCAGACGGAGCGGTGATCGGTCTGATGAATGAGGATGATTTTGTAGAGAATACCGGATCTTCTTTAAGCTCCTATCAAAGTGGAACGCTGACTTTGTATTTTGCAAATAAAAAAGGGGATAAGCTGGTCGAGCAAAAGATGGATGTCCGTTACAGTAGTAATGTCCCAAAGGAAAAGCTGATCGTGGAGAAGCTCATGCAGGGTCCGACGGGGAACGGGGCGTACCCGACGATCAATCCCGATACGAATCTGCTGAGTGTTACGATCAAGGATCATGTATGTTATGTAAACTTTGACAGTACCTTTCTGACGAGTGTGTATGATGTACTGCCTGAGATCACGATCTATTCTCTGGTGGACTCCATCATAGCGGGAACAGAAGCCACGCAGGTACAGATCACGATCAATGGAGAGACAAAGGCTGTCTATATGGAAAAGATCGATCTTTCGCAGCCTTTGGAAAAAGATATGGACTGGGTCGCAGTAAATGACGACGAATGATCAAAAGAAAATTAGTAATGGCATGTCTGTTTGTACTGGCCGTTCAACTGGCTCGTGTCTGCCTGCTGGCAGATACGAAAGACCAGCAGATGACCCTGGCAGAAGAAATTCCTGACGGAACAGAGGTTTCCGTCAGTGGTACAGTGGAGTGGGTCAGGGAAAAAGAAAAGATAACGGCAGTCTGTCTCAGAAAAAATCAGGTGAGATACGCCGGAACCATTCTGAAAGAATCGAAATTAGTGGTCTGTATCAGACCGGATCAGCTAAAAGAACAACTGAATATAGGAGATAAAGTGATCGCGGAAGGGGAAAAGGAATCTTTTGATGCAGCACGCAATCCCGGTAATTTTGATCAGAAAGAGTATTACAGAAAGCAGGGTATTCATGTAAAGGTCAGGGCGGATACGCTGGAGAAACAATCGGAAAAATCTTTGCTGTATGACCGGATAAAAAATGAAATGTGGAAGTGGAGAAAAAAACTTTCAGGACAGCTTCGGACAAAGATGGGATCTTATTATGGCGGGACGATGAGTGCCATTTTACTGGGAGAAAAGAGCGGGCTGGATGAGGAGATGCGGAAACTGTATCAGAAAAATGGAATGGGACATCTTCTTGCGATTTCTGGTCTGCATATGTCATTGATCGGAATGGGACTCTATTCCTTTCTGCGAAAAGCCGGTACTTCCTTTTTCACTGCGGGGATGGCGGGCAGTAGTTTCCTGTTATTGTATACCGGGATGACAGGGAATGGAATTGCAAGTCAGAGGGCATGGATTATGTTTGCAATGCGAATGGGAGCAGAAATAACTGGAAGAGAATACGATGCACTGACCGGACTGGCAGCAGCCGCAGTATGGATCTGCCTGAGACAGCCGTTGTATCTGACAGATGCGGGATTTTTACTTTCTTTTGGTGCAATTTTGGGGATAATTCTGATAGAACCGGTGTATGCGGGGGAAAAAGCGGAGAAGGAAAAGAAGGAGCGGGAAAAGAAGCCGGTTTTCCTGAAAGGACTTTCAGCAAGTTTTGCAGTGAATACGGTACTGATGGGACCGGTACTCTGGTTCTATTATGAGATTCCGGTATACTCGGTCATTCTCAATCTGGTGGTAATCCCGCTCCTGCCGGTTGCCATGGGAGCAGGGCTTTTGGGGTTGGGAATCCTCCGGTTTTCAGAACGGGCAGGTGGTGGATGTCTGAATCTCTGCAAAGCAATTCTGTGGATCTATGACAGAATCGGAGAACTGGCTGCCCGGCTGCCTGTCAGCCGGTGGGTTACAGGAAAACCGCCACTGTATCTGCTTGTGATTTACTATGGGCTGATACTATGGATCTGCATCTGGTTTTACCGGCTGAAAGAACGAAGAACAGAAAAGGAACAGAGAAAAACAAAATCGAGAGAAAGATGGATGGGGGTGCCGGGAATCCTGCTGGTGTGTCTTAGTGTACTGCTGCCAGGAAGCTGCTGGCTGATGCATCAGGTGCAGGGGCAGGTCACAGTGACAGTACTGGATGTGGGGCAGGGAGATGGAATCTGTATCCGGATGCCGGGAGGAAAGAACTGTCTGATAGATGGTGGAAGCAGTGATGTCAGTTCCGTCGGAGCATACCGGATCGAGCCATATCTCCTTTATTGTGGGATCAGAAACATTGATTATGCATTTGTGAGTCATGGAGATGAGGATCATATCAGCGGAATCCGTGAACTGCTGGAAGATCAGAGGCTTGGGATCGGAATCAGGACGTTAGTACTTCCGGCAGAAGAATACTGGGATGAGAAATTAAAAGAACTGGCTGTGCTGGCGGCAGAAAATGGAACAAGGATCGCAGAGATACATGCCGGAGAGCAGGTCGTGGACGGAACAGGAGAACAGAAGATGAGCCTTCGATGCATCGGCCCGGAAATGGGACTTTCCGAAAGTGGAAATGCTGCATCCATGGTACTGCAGGCAGAATATGGAAACTTTTCAATGCTTCTGACCGGAGATGTGGAAGGAGCAGGGGAGAAACAACTGGTCAAAAGTGGAAGACTCGGAAAATGCAGGATACTGAAAGCAGCACATCACGGTTCAAAAAATTCAGGTACAGAAGAGTTCCTTGATGCAGTTGAGCCGCAGATTGTTTTAATTTCAGCAGGACGGGGAAACCGTTATGGTCATCCACATGAAGAAACGCTGGAACGGTTAAAAAGCAGAAACTGTCAGGTTTATTCAACACAGCAGTGTGGAGCTGTCACGATCCAAAGTGATGGAAAGAAACTGTTTTTCAGCAGAAAATGTGGTGGCGGTGGCAGTGACTGAGGAAAAATATCTTGCGTGATATCCCTTGTCAAACTGTCTGTTTATCTTATATAATAGAAGAGCTATGAAAAAATTGAATGAAGATTTTAAGAGTGGAAAATTTGAGCAGGTATATCTTTTATATGGTGAAGAGGGATACCTGAAGAAGCAATATAAAAAACGGTTTATCAAGGCGATGATCCCGGAGGGCGATACGATGAATTATGCCCATTATGAGGGAAAGAATATTCCGGTCAAAGAGGTGATTGATCTGGCTGAGACGATGCCTTTTTTTGCGGAAAAAAGGCTCATCGTATTTGAAAATACCGGATTTTTCAAGACTGCGGCAGGAGCAGAACTGGCAGATTATATCAAAGAGATGCCGGAGACAACCTATTTTATTTTTGTAGAAGAGGAAGTCGACAAGCGGAATAAGCTTTATAAGGCTGTGAATACAAAAGGATACGCAGCGGCACTGACCATGCAGGATGAAGAGGTCCTGAAAAGGTGGATCGGGCAGATCTTACGCAGAGAAGGAAAAGAAATGTCCGGAGCGACCATCTCTTATTTCCTTGGAAAAGTCGGAACGGATATGGAAAATATCCAGAGAGAGCTGGAGAAAGTCATCTGCTATGGGATTGACAAAGCTACACTTACCAGGGAAGAGATTGATGCAGTGTGTGTAACGCAGCTTTCCAACCATATTTTTGATATGGTGGATGCGGTAGCGACGGGGAATCAGAGAAAGGCACTGGATCTTTATTATGAGCTGATCGCACTGAAAGAACCGCCGATGCGGATTTTGTATATGCTGACGAGGCAGTACCGAAGCCTTTATTTTGTAAAAGCATTGATGAATCAGGGGTATGGGAAAAAAGAAATTGCATCCAAAGCCGGACTGCATCCGTTTGTAGTCGGGAAAAGTATGGTGCAGTGTAAGCGGTTCAGGATGGGACAGCTCAGGCAGAGTATGGAAGAAGGTGCCGGACTGGAACAGGCTGTGAAGACCGGAACTTTAAGTGAAAATCTGGCGGTGGAGCTTTTTATAGTGAAGCAGTCAGAAAAGAGATAAGATGGAGGGCGAACATTGTCAACGATTGATCAGAATCATATAAGGAACTTTTGTATCATTGCACATATCGATCATGGAAAATCCACACTGGCAGACCGTATCATTGAGATGACGGGACTGCTCACAAGCCGTGAGATGCAGTCACAGGTGCTGGATAATATGGATCTTGAGAGGGAGCGTGGAATCACGATCAAGGCACAGGCAGTGCGTACAGTTTACCGGGCAGACGACGGAGAGGAGTATCTTTTCAATTTGATTGATACACCGGGACATGTGGATTTTAATTATGAAGTTTCGCGAAGTCTGGCGGCCTGTGACGGAGCAATCCTGGTAGTCGATGCGGCACAGGGGGTTGAGGCTCAGACGCTGGCAAATGTATATCTGGCACTGGATCATGATCTGGATGTGATGCCGGTCATCAACAAGATTGATCTGCCAAGTGCAGAGCCGGAGCGTGTAAAAGAAGAGATTGAGGATGTCATTGGAATTGATGCGGAAGATGCACCGTTGATCTCAGCGAAGACAGGACTGAACGTGCATGAAGTCCTGGAGCAGATTGTGAAAAAGATTCCGTCACCGGTAGGAGATCCGGATGCACCACTGCAGGCACTGATCTTTGATTCTAAATATGATTCTTATAAAGGAGTCATTGTCTTCTGCAGGATCAAAGAGGGAACGGTCAGAAAGGGAACTCCGATGCTGATGATGGCGACCGGGGCGAGAGCTGAGGTTGTGGAAGTCGGAACATTTGGTGCGGGACAGTTCATTCCATGCGATGAACTGGAAGCAGGAATGGTCGGATATATTACGGCAAGTCTGAAAAATGTAAAAGATACCCGTGTGGGAGATACGATCACGAATGCAGAGCGGCCATGTGCTGAACCATTGCCGGGATATAAAAAAGTAAATCCTATGGTTTATTGTGGACTGTATCCTGCAGATGGAGCTAAATACCCGGATCTGAGAGATGCACTTGAAAAGCTGCAGCTCAATGATGCAGCATTGCAGTTTGAGGCAGAAACTTCTGTTGCATTGGGATTTGGATTCCGTTGTGGATTTTTAGGACTGCTTCATCTGGAGATCATTCAGGAGCGTCTTGAGAGAGAATATAATCTGGATCTTGTAACAACTGCACCGAGTGTTATTTATAAGATCCATAAGACAAACGGGGAAGTTATTGACCTGACAAATCCGACCAATATGCCTGATCTGTCAGAAATTGAATATATGGAAGAACCGATGGTAAAAGCGGAGATCATGGTAACATCTGAATATATCGGAGCCATCATGGATCTTTGTCAGGAACGTCGCGGAGTTTATCAGGGCATGGAATATATCGAAGAGACAAGAGCTGTGCTGACCTATCATCTGCCATTAAATGAGATTATTTATGATTTCTTTGATGCATTGAAATCGCGTTCCAGAGGTTATGCATCCTTTGATTATGAAATGCTGGGATATGAGCGTTCAGAACTTGTGAAACTGGATATCCTGATCAATAAAGAAGAAGTGGATGCACTTTCCTTTATTGTTTTTGAGGGAAGTGCTTATGAACGTGGAAGAAAGATGTGCGAGAAGCTGAAAGAAGAAATCCCACGTCAGCTCTTTGAGATCCCGATCCAGGCAGCAGTCGGAAGTAAGATCATAGCACGTGAGACAGTAAAAGCAATGAGAAAGGATGTTCTTGCCAAGTGCTACGGCGGTGATATTTCCCGTAAGAAGAAACTTCTGGAGAAGCAGAAGGAAGGTAAAAAGAGAATGCGTCAGGTAGGAAATGTTGAGATTCCGCAGAGTGCATTTATGAGTGTCCTGAAGCTGGACGATAACTAAAAAAAGTATTGATCTGAAGTTTATATGAATTTATGAATAATATGAAAAAAAGAGATTTGGAACTGTATCTTCACATTCCTTTCTGTGTAAAAAAATGCAACTACTGTGATTTTTTCTCAGCAGCAGGAAGCAGAGAAGAGCAGGAAGCATATGTGCAGGCAATGATACAGGAAATACGCGGTTATAAAGACAGTCTTCACTCTTATGAGGTGAAGACTGTCTTTCTCGGAGGAGGAACACCATCCCTTCTGTCAGAAAGGCAGGCAGAAGAGCTTTTTCAAAGTCTGTATGATAGTTTTACAATTCAGAAAGATGCTGAGATCACGATGGAAGTGAATCCTGGTACAGTGAACCTGGAAAAGCTGAAGCAGTATAAAGCAGTAGGTGTGAACCGTCTAAGTCTTGGGTTACAGTCAGCCCGGAATGAAGAACTGCAAAGACTGGGAAGAATACACACGTATGAAGATTTCCTTGCTACGTGGAACTTTACAGAAAAGGCAGGATTTGAGAACCGGAATATTGATCTGATGTCGGCACTTCCGGGACAGACGATGGAGTCATGGGAAGATACGCTGGAAAAAGTGATCGCTCTTGAACCGGAGCATATATCGGCATACAGTCTGATCCTGGAAGAGGGAACAAGATTTTATCATTGGTATCAGGAAGGAAAGTTTGATTCCGGTGAATGGAAACTCCCGTCGGAGGAAGAAGAATATCGGATGGGGGAATGGACAATAGAACGGCTTGCAAAGGCGGGAATGGAACGTTATGAAATTTCAAATTATGCAAGAACAGGACAGGAATGCAGGCATAACCTGGGGTACTGGGACAGAGTGGAGTATCTTGGGATTGGTGCAGGTGCATCCTCTCTTCTCAGAAACAGAAGGTTTTCACATATAAGGAACAGAAAGACTTATATAGAAGCAATCCATGAAAAACAACCCATTGAAACAGAGGAAGAACTTTTGTCAGAAGAGTCTCAGATGGAAGAATTTATGTATCTGGGCTTACGGAAAGTGAATGGAATTTCAAAAGAAAAATTTGAGCGAACCTTTCAGAAACCGATCAGTGAAGTATATGGAACTGTCATAGAACACTTCCAGGCAGAACATTTATTAGAATGTAAGGGAGATCGCATTTTTCTGTCTCGCAGAGGGATGGATGTAAGTAATTACGTGCTGGCGGAGTTTTTGCTGGGAGAATAAATTTGTAGTTGTTGGGATGATACGCTTGTAAAGCAAAAGACTTCTTTATGGCGAAGCGGACGCGGAAAGCAGGGATATTCCTTCGCAGTGCAGGCCCGCTTTACCTCAGCCCGTTGACCGTTTGTAACTCGAAAGTGGAAAT
>OGJK01001595.1_pt1 | contig 20240 bp, 20 predicted proteins | sample 1571961 | NCBI WGS metagenome assembly OGJK01 (sample SAMEA2582120, study PRJEB24529) | metagenome | biome: Human gut stool | place: China | collected 2011 | reverse complement strand
GTACAACAAGAGTTGTTGCAGGTATTGGTGTACCACAGGTTACAGCCGTTATGGATGCTTATGCAGAGGCTAAGAAGTATGGTGTTCCTGTAATTGCTGATGGTGGTATCAAGTATTCAGGAGATATCGTTAAGGCTATTGCAGCAGGTGGTAATGTCTGCATGTTAGGAAGCCTTCTTGCAGGATGTGACGAAGCTCCTGGAACATTTGAGTTATTCCAGGGAAGAAAGTATAAGGTATACAGAGGAATGGGTTCTATCGCTGCAATGGAGAATGGAAGCAAGGACAGATATTTCCAGACAGGTGCCAAGAAGCTTGTTCCTGAGGGTGTTGAAGGACGAGTTGCTTATAAGGGACTTGTTGAAGATACTATATTCCAGCTTATGGGTGGTTTACGTTCAGGTATGGGATATTGTGGGGCACCTACAATCCCGGTACTTCAGGAAACAGCTCAGTTTATTAAGATGTCTTCAGCAGCTTTAAGAGAGAGTCATCCACATGATATTCATATCACAAAGGAAGCTCCTAACTATTCAGTGGAAGATAAGTAATTAATAATAGTATTTAACCCGGACAGATTGTTTTGTCCGGGTGTTTTTTTCATGATAAAATGTAATTTCTTCTGAAATTATTGCTATTGAACAATGGTATGATGTATAATGGATTAAGTATTTATATATTAATGTGAATGAACAGGGTATATTTTGGGGCGCTAAATCAACGAGAAGGAGAAAAACTATGAAGGACAGAATACTCGGCAGATATATTGCAAAGAATCACTCAGATAACGTGTTCACTGACAGAGAGTTACAAGTCATAAAGCAGGGAGATACGGATACACTTGTTGAAACATTTCTGCATATGGACAATGATTATTACAAGACGCAGATGCAGTGTACATTGAAAAGTCTTGGAATGTTCATGAATTGTAATATTGAACTGAACCAGATAGATTACGAAAGAGAATATAAGGGTCAGTTTATTGGCTGTCAGGTTATGGATGGGGATATTGATGTGTTTCTTGGCGTAGCTGGTGATAACAGGGAACTTTTGAAAGTGGCATCGACATTTGCACAGGAAGATATTGAAGAATTCGATGAAGATGCTTATGATGCATTATGTGAACTTATTAATGTGATGAATGGGGCATATGCAACTAAACTTGGGGAAGCAGATATTGAAGTAACACTTCACCCGCCAGTTTTTTATAAAGACACAGAAGTTACGGCAGATACTGGTTTTTATGTTGTGACTTTCAATATTGAAGATAATGTATTTAAGATTTTAATGGCTGCTGATAATAAAATCCAGCTTTCAGCTTAATAAGGAGAATAGTTATGGCAAAAATTTTGATAGTAGATGATTCTAAGACATCAAGAAAATTTTTAAGAAATATGCTTGAAGATGCAGGACATGAGATTGTATCAGAGGCAGTTAATGGGGTAGAAGGCGTAGAAAAATTCAGGTTGTATAAGCCTGATGTTGTTACAATGGATATTACAATGCCTGTTATGGATGGTATAGAAGCAGTAAGAGAGATTATTGAGATTGATCCTGGGGCAAAAGTTATTATGGTAACTGCCGCTGGTCAGAAGACTAATATGGTTGAGGCATTAAAGAGAGGTGCTGCTGATTTTATTCAGAAGCCATTTGATAGTGCTGTAATTATTAATACAATAGAAAAGGTTTTGGAAGACGAATAATGTATAATTACCGTATAGAGATAGAGTACGATGGTGGAAGATATGATGGCTGGCAAAGACTGGGCAAGGATGCCAGCACGAATACTATAGAGAGCAGACTGTGTGAGATAATAGCAAGAATGACTGGTGAGACAGTTGACATGTATGTTGGATCAAGAACAGAAAAGGGCGTGCATGCACTTTGCCAGACAGCGAATTTCAAGCTTGAGAAGGAAGTTAAGGCACTTGATATTAAGAATTATCTTAACAGATATCTGCCGAGAGATATTGCGGTTATGTCTGTTTCACAGGTTGATGAAAGATTTCACAGCCAGCTTAATGCAAAGTCCAAGATATATGAGTACAGACTGGATACAGGTAATGTAGCTAATGTATTCAGAAGAAAATATGCGTATCATACATTCAGTACTCCGGATTTTGATGCCATGAGAAAGGCTGCTGGATATTTTGAAGGAAAACATGATTTTAAGGCATTTACAACAGCAAAGAAGAACAAAAGCACAGAGAGAACTATTAAGAGGATAAACATTCAGTATGAAGGAACAAGAGCTTACATAAGGATTGAAGCTGATGATTTTCTTCATAATATGGCAAGATTTATGATTGGGATGCTGCTTGATGTAGGCAATGGTATTAAGAAGCCGGAAGATGTGAAGAGATGTCTTGATGGGGAAAACGTACAGATGTCATTACCGGCAGAGAGTTATGGGCTGTTTCTTGTAAAGGTGGTTTATTAGATATTGTAAAAGGTGGAGAATATGAAGACGATTATTGAACTTATTACTGATGAGATTAAAAATGTATTCACTGAATGTGGATATGATGAGGCATATGCGAAAGTTACAGTTTCTAACAGACCTGACTTGTGCGAGTTTCAGTGTAATGGTGCTATGGCAGCAGCCAAAGCATATAAGAAAGCACCATTTATGATCGCTGATGAGGTCGTTGCAAAGTTAACAGATAACAAGATGTTTTCTAAGATTGAGAGTGTTAAGCCTGGATTTATCAATATTAATATATGTGAGGATTATCTGGCTGGATATCTTAATGAGATGTCTGAAACAGAGAAGTTTGGATATGTTAATGCTGATAAGGAAAAGACTGTTATTGTAGATTATGGCGGAGCTAATGCTGCAAAGCCTCTTCATGTCGGACATTTACGTTCTGCAGTTATCGGAGAAAGTGTTAAGAGAATCAATACATTTGCCGGAAATAAAACTATAGGGGATGTTCATCTTGGAGACTGGGGCTTGCAGATGGGACTTATCATTGAAGAATTAAGAGACAGAAAACCAGAACTTCCGTATTTTGATGACAGTTTTACTGGTGAGTATCCAGAGGAAGCGCCATTTACAATCTCTGAGCTTGAAGAGATTTATCCGGCAGCTTCTGCAAAGTCTAAGGAAGATGCTGCATTTGCAGAAAGAGCTCATGAAGCTACACTTAAGTTACAGAGCGGTGACAAGGCATGCCGTGCAATATGGCATCATATCATGAATGTTTCTAAGGCTGACCTTAAGAAGAATTATGATAATCTTAATGTACATTTTGATTTATGGAAAGGTGAATCAGATGCACAGCCATATATTGACGATATGGTTAATAAGATGATTGCAGACGGAATTGCTTATGAAAGCCAGGGCGCAACTGTTGTAGATATACAGCAGGAAGGTGATACTAAGGAGCTTCCACCATGTATCGTAAGAAAATCTGATGGTGCGGCACTTTATGCAACATCTGACCTTGCTACTATTGTTGAAAGAGAAAAGTTATATCATCCTGATACATATATTTATCTTGCTGATAAGAGGCAGGAACTTCATTTTACACAGGTATTCAGAACGGCTAAGAAGGCTGGGATTGTAGCGCCTGATGCAGATATGAGATTTGTGGGCTTTGGTACTATGAACGGTAAAGATGGTAAGCCATTCAAGACGCGTTCAGGTGGTGTTATGAGACTTGAGCATCTTATAGCTGATATTGATGAAGCTGTATATGAGAAAATTATGTCTAACAGAACTGTTGAAGAGACAGAAGCAAGAGATACAGCTAAGATAGTAGGACTTGCTGCATTAAAGTATGGAGATCTTTCTAATCAGGCATCAAAGGACTATGTGTTTGATATTGAGAGATTTTCATCATTTGAGGGTAATACAGGACCATATATTCTTTACACAATTGTAAGAATTAAGTCTATCCTTAACAAATATACAGAAAATGGTGGAAGCACAGATAACCTTAAGATTATGGCTGCTACAGAAGAAAGTGAGAAGAATCTTTCCTTATCACTTATTAAGTTTGCAGATATAATTGATGGGGCATATAAGGATAATGCACCACATAAGATATGTCAGTTTATATATGAGGTATCTAACGCATTTAACGGCTTTTATCATAACAATAAGATACTTTCAGAACCTGACGAGGTTAAGAAAGCAAGCTATATTGCACTTATAAGCCTTACGAAGAGCATTCTCGAGCAGTGTATTGATTTACTTGCGATTGAATGCCCTGACAGAATGTAAAGGAGAAATTTGATGGGTAAATTATTATCATTTGCAATACCATGTTACAACTCCGCAGAGTATATGGAACATTGTATTAATACAGTGCTTGCCGGTGGGGATGAAGTTGAGGTTATTATAGTTGATGATGGTTCAACAAAGGATAATACATATGAAATAGCCAAAAGATATGAGAAGGAATATCCGGATATTGTCAAAGCTGTACATCAGGAGAATGGTGGACATGGTGAGGCTGTAAATACAGGTCTTAAGCATGCAACAGGAAGGTTCTTTAAGGTTGTTGACAGTGATGACTGGGTAGATGGCAAAAGTTACAAAAGAATGCTTGCTACATTAAGAAGCTTTGAAGAGGGCAGTGAGCCGGATATGGTTATTGCAAACTATGTATATGAAAAGGTCGGAGCCAAGAGAAAGAAAGTTATCCACTACGAGAATGTATTTCCTGTAGAGCAGATGTTTACATGGGATGATATTAATATAGGCGATTTTAAGGTTGACCAGTATATTCTTATGCATACTGTTGTATATAGAACACAGCTTTTAAAGGATTGTGGATTAGAGCTTCCTAAGCATACATTTTATGTTGATAACATATTTGTGTTCGAGCCACTTCCGTATGTTAAGAACATGTATTACGTAAATACTAATTTCTACAGATATTTTATTGGACGAGAAGATCAGTCTGTCAATGAGAGTGTTATGATTTCAAGAATTGACCAGCAGCTTTCTGTTAATAAGAGAATGATTGATTCGTTTATTTCAGAAAATCCTCAGAATATTAACTGTAGGAAATATATGATTAACTATTTAAGAATTATGATGGAGGTATCGTCTATATTCTTAATTGTATCTGGAACAAAGGAACATCTTGCGAAGAAGAAGGCACTCTGGCAGTATGCTAAGGATAAGGATGAAGTGCTTTACAAGAAGTTACGACACAGTCTTTTGGGCTGGTCTGTTAATATTCCTACATCTGCAGGAAGATGGATATCTAAGCAGGGGTACAAGATAGCTAATAATATAATAGGTTTTAATTAAATGGATTTAGAAGGAGAAGAATATATGTCTATAATTGATGCATTCAGACTTGATGGAAAGGTTGCAGTAGTTACAGGAGCCAATACAGGTCTTGGACAGGGAATGTCCGTTGCACTTGCACAGGCAGGTGCTAAGGTTGTAGGTGTTGCAAGAAGATCCTGCGAGGATACTAAGAAGCTTATTGAAGCTGATGGAGGAGAATTTGCTGAGGTTATAGCAGACCTTTCAGATATGTCAGCTATAGAGGTTATTGTGAATGGTGCACTTGCAGCTTTTGGAAAGGTTGACATTCTTGTTAATAATGCAGGACTTATTAAGAGGAATGATGCTATTGATTTCACTGAAGATGAATGGGATAGTGTTATTCAGGTTAATCAGAAGATGGTATTCTTCTTAAGTCAGGCATTTGCAAAGCAGTATATTAAGCAGGGACATGGTGGTAAGATTATTAATATCAATTCCATGCTTTCATATCAGGGAGGCATAAGAGTTCCTTCATATACAGCAAGTAAGAGTGCTGGTATGGGACTTACAAAAGCTATGTGTAATGAGTGGGCATGCCATAACATTAACGTTAATGCTATTGCACCAGGATATATGGCTACTAATAATACGGCACAGTTAAGGAGTGATTCTGACAGAAGCGAAGCTATTATAGACAGAATTCCGGCAGGACGCTGGGGAACTCCTGATGATATGAAGGGAGCAGTTGTGTTCCTTGCATCAGCTGCATCAGATTATGTTAATGGATTTACACTGGCTGTTGACGGCGGATGGCTTGCAAGATAACTTAAAAGAGTATAATAAAAGGCGTTTCAGATGTAATTGTTTGAAACGCCTTTTGTGTATAGTTTTTAGAAATTGATTTTGCAAATGTTTCTGTCAACATGTGACTTGATATACGCAGGAACAGCAGCTTTGATATCATCTGACATGTCCTTCTGACTTAACATGACAATCATACGTCCTTTGTTAAATAACATGTAATAGCCGAATTTGTTGTAAACATTAGTGAACTGATTCCACTCATATGTGTATACAAGATTATGCTCTGGAATATCTGCCATAATAGCATTATTCATAAGAGTAATTGTACATGGGGCTTCTTCTGATGGATCTCTGTGCTTTAAATGATAGTTAACACTTGATCTGAACTGGTATCCAAAAATATATATTGGGTAAAACCAGCATACAGCATAAAGAATCAGTAAAAAGCTGGAATAATAATGCAGGCACAAAAGTACGAGTGAAATTACGGCAGGAAGCCATGACAGAATAAGTTCAATTGGGTTTCTTATAAATCTGTTCCAAAATACAATCTTGAAATAATCCTTTCCAGAAGCTTTTAATGTTGTGTTGAATTTAATAATATCCATAATAATCCTCATAAATAAATTGATATAGAGATATAATAACACCCTCAAAAAGATAAAACAATTAATTATCTGTTAAATTAAAAATGTATATTGAAATGATTGTAAAATCATGCAAAAATCAGTTTCCAAAAAGATTGTAATAGGCTATAATATTATTAGATTTGTGTATTGCTGGAGGAATATTTTGGGTAGTGATAATAACAGAAATATAGGGCTTTCAGAAATTATACGTATGCTTGAAAATAATGTTACATTTACTCAGGCAGCAGATAGTGTTCTTGAATGTATTACTGACAGCATGGATGTATGTGATGCTGTTGTAATGCAGATAGACAGGGAAAGTGACACTATGCATGTGATATCTGAAACCGGAAATTGTTTTAAAGATGAATCAGGCACGGTTAAACGGTCAGAGTTTGTATTATGTTCAGATGCAATTAAGATTACATACGAAGGAAATGCGGATACAGCACAGAAAGGGCTTCTGGACAGACTTGGAGTAAAACTGAGCATAACAGTACCGATTTTAATTAATAATGTAAAAGCAATGTATCTTATAGTTCTTAGTAATGATGTACAGGCAGTATCAGATAATAAGATTAAGGAATACATAAGCGACATGGCACTGGTACTTCATGGTATAGCACAGAGCAAGGTAATTAATAATTCACTTATATCATCTTATGATGTTTTACAGAAGATTCTTGATAATATAGGCTCTGGAATTATTGTGTGCAGCAGGTATTCTGGCAATATATTGTTTGAGAATGAGATGGCAGCTAATGTACAGGAGGTTCGGGATACAATAAGGGAATGTCTGGAGGATGTGTTTACATGCGAAGATATACATAGAAGCATCGGAGCATCCATGGAACGCTATAATACAGAGTCAGGATTGTGGTTTGAGGTGAGGTTTTCTGAATTGGAGTGGATTGACGGAAGTGAGGTTATTGTTGTGACCGCCGTAGATATTACCCAGAAGAAAAAGAATCAGCAGAAGATTGAATATCAGGCACATAATGATTTTCTTACAGGTCTGTATAACCGTATGAAATGTGAAGTCGATTTAAGAAAAGTTATAAGAAGAACGGAAAAGGCAGGACTTAAAGGAGCGGTACTGTTTATTGATCTTGATGATTTCAAGCATATTAATGATGGACTTGGACATCAGTATTGGGATATACTTCTTCAGCAGATTGCGGCAGGACTTACGGGAATTCCAGGTTTGCGTGGACATTGTTACAGAATGGGTGGAGATGAATTTGTAATAATAGTTGAACCTGAAATATTTGGAGACATAAATAATATTATTGGCAATATAACTGCTTTGTTTAATAAGCCGTGGTATCTTATGGAAACTGAATATTTCTGTACAATGAGTATGGGAGTTGCTGTGTTCCCGGATAACAGTGTTGATGTTCATGAAATAACAAGAATGGCAGATGTTGCGATGTATGAGGCAAAGAGGTCAGGAAAGAACGGCTATACTTATTACAGCAGTGAGGTTGAGAATTCGACAGCCAAGAGACTTGATATCGAGAATAATATGAGACAGGCAGTTTCTACAGGAATTGACGAATTCGTAGTATTCTATCAGCCTGTTGTAAATGTCAATACACAGATGTGTACTTCCTGTGAGGCACTTGTAAGATGGGACAGCAAGGCACTGGGATTTATGGGACCAGGTGAGTTTATACCGCTGGCAGAATATCTTGGACTTATTACTTCGATTGGTGACTATGTTCTAGAAGAGGCATGCAGAAGATGTAAGCTATGGAATGATAACGGACATCCGGATTTCTATATTAATGTGAATCTGTCGGTAGTGCAGCTTTTACAGAAGAATGTGGTTGAGAATATTAAAAGAATTCTTGATAAGACAGGTGTTAATCCTAAGAATATAGTACTTGAGATTACAGAATCATTTGCAATTAATGATATGCAGAGAGTTATGGATATTATTACAGGACTTAAGAAGTTAGGACCTAGGATTGCACTTGATGATTTTGGTACAGGTTATTCTTCACTTAACTATATAAAGCAACTTCCTCTTGATATCATTAAGGTTGATAAGACATTTATTGATGATATTGTCGAAGATGATTATGCACAGGCATTTATTAAGCTTATAGTTGACCTTTCTAAGACTATCGGTACTAAGATTGTTGTCGAAGGTGTTGAACATAAGGAGCAGTTTGAACTGCTTAAAAGTCTTGGCGTGGATTATATACAGGGATATTATTTTGGAAAGCCTGTACCAGCCAATATTTTTGAAGAGAAAAACTTAGAGGGGAGATTGGGCAAATGAACATACTGATTAAAGAAGGCAGAGTGCTTGACCCTGCAAGTAAAACAGACAAAGTTATGGATGTGCTTATTAAGGACGGATTTATTGCTGTAATGGAAGAGAATATTGATGAGTCACAGGCTGATGAAGTGATTGATGCATCAGGATGCATGGTTATGCCCGGACTGGTTGACCTTAATGCACATTTCAGGGAACCGGGACTTGAGCATAAGGAAACAATCAGAACAGGCTCAAGAGCAGCAGCAAGAGGCGGATATACAACAGTCTGTATGATGCCTAATACTAAACCTGTAATTGATAATGTTGATATGCTGCAGTATGTAACAGATAAGGCAGAAGAGGTTACTGACATTAATCTGTATACAATAGCTGCCATGACGGCAGGTCAGGAGGGTGAATATCTTACTGATTTTGAGGCTCTTAAGGATGCAGGTGCTGTTGCAGTCAGTGACAATGGCGGAACTATTATGAATGCAAGAACTGCAAGGCAGGCTATGAGGCAGGCAGCAGAGGTTGACATTCCGGTATTTGCACATTGTGAAGATACTAACTTGGCTGCAAGAGGTGTTATGAATGCTGGAGAGAGAGCCAAGGAACTTGGTCTTTTCGGAATAATGGATGCCGTTGAGGATGTTATTGTTGCAAGAGATATTCTTCTTGCAAAGAATACAGGCGCAAAACTGCATATAAGTCATGTGTCTAATAAGGAATCAGCATTTATTATAAAGATTGCCAAGGAGCAGGGGATTCCAGTGACAGCAGAGGTTGCTCCACATCATTTCACACTGACAGAGGATGCGGTGAATGGGGATGATGCTAACTTTAAGATTAACCCTCCTTTAAGAAAGGCAGATGATGTAAAGGCTCTTAAAGAAGCTCTTGCATCAGGGGTTATTGATGTTATCGCAACAGACCATGCTCCACATCATCCTACTGAGAAGGAAAGACCTTTTGATGAAGCACCGTTTGGTGTAGTAGGTCTTGAAACAGCAGTTCCGGTTACTATTACTGAGCTTGTAAGGACAGGAGTACTTACTCCGTTACAGATGGTTGAGAAAATGAGTTATAATCCGGCTAAGATACTTGGGATTGACAGAGGAGTTCTTGCGCCGGGAAAAGTTGCTGATATAACAGTTGTTAATCCTACAGAAGAGTATGATATTGACAGCAGCAGATTTGCTTCAAAGGGAAAGAATACTCCATTTGAAGGAAAGCATGTGTTTGGAAAGGTTTTATATACACTTGTTAACGGAAGAGTTGTGTATTCAGACCATAATGGAACAGAAATTCTTATTGAAAGAGAAGTTCCAAAGTTGTAGAATAAAGTGATTTTGCGTATGAATTAAGGAGGCTAAAGTAGATTAATGATTAAGAAGCTTGTTGATAAGATTGTAGAGACTAATGCACCAATAGTTGTAGGACTTGACCCAATGATGAAGTATCTTCCAAAGCATCTTGCAGATGCTGCATTTGAGCAGTATGGTGAGACACTTGAGGGAGCAGCAGAGGCTATATGGCAGTATAACAAAGGCATTATAGATAATATATATGACATTGTTCCAGCAGTTAAACCACAGATTGCAATGTATGAGCAGTTTGGTATTGAAGGACTTAAGGCATTCAAGAAAACAGTTGATTACTGCCACGAGAAAGGCATGATTGTTATCGGTGATGTTAAAAGAGGCGATATCGGTTCAACTTCTGAGGCTTATGCGGTAGCACATCTCGGAAAGGTAAATGTTGGATCTAAGGCAATTACACCTTTTGATGAAGATTTTGCGACTGTTAATCCATATCTTGGCTCTGATGGAATCAATCCATTTATTAAGGTTTGTAATGAGCAGGACAGAGGTATATTTATACTTGTTAAGACATCTAATCCTTCAAGTGGAGAATTCCAGGATCAGCTTATTAACGGAAGACCATTATACGAGTTAGTTGGTGAGAAGGTTAATGAGTGGGGAGCTTCAAGCATGGACGGAGATTACAGTAATGTCGGTGCGGTTGTTGGAGCTACTTACCCAGAGATGGGAAGAGTATTAAGAAAGGTTATGCCTAAGGCGTATATCCTTGTACCAGGATATGGTGCACAGGGCGGACAGGGCAAGGATCTTGTTGATTTCTTTAATCCTGACGGACTTGGAGCTATTGTAAACAGCTCAAGAGGAATTATTGCAGCATATACTAAGGAGCAGTATGCGAAGTTTGGTGAGAAGAACTTCGGAGAAGCTTCAAGACAGGCTGCTCTTGATATGATTGCTGATATCAACGGAGCACTTGGCAAGTAATTATACATATTTACACACAGGTTAATAATGGAGATTATTATGGCGTACAGAGAAAATGCGAAGATTCTTAAGGCGGATTGTCTTGCTGACGGAGTCTATGAAATATGGTTTGAAACAAAGGATATTGCTAAGGCCGCTAAGGCAGGACAGTTTATATCAGTATATTCTAATGATGGTTCAAGAATGTTACCAAGACCTATCAGTATATGTAAGGTTGAGGATAATAATTTGAGAATTGTATTCAGGGTTGCTGGAAAGGGAACAGAGGAATTCTCTAAGATGAAGGCAGGAGAATATCTTGATATTCAGGGACCTCTTGGCAATGGTTATGACTTGGGGAAAATTGCTGCAGAGCTTAAGGCAGATGGCAGAAGCTTTGATAAAGCTATTCTTTTCGGAGGTGGAATAGGTGTTCCGCCTATGCTTGAACTTGCAAGAAGATTAGACTGCCACAAGAATGTTGTAGTCGGTTACAGAAACAGCCAGACTTTCCTTAAGGAAGATTTTGAAGCAGTTGCTGATACAGATGTGTATATTGCAACTGAAGATGGAAGTGTTGGAACAAAGGGTAATGTATTAGATGCTGTAAAACAGGAAAAGGTTGAGGCAGATGTTATATTTGCATGTGGACCAACTCCTATGCTTCGTGCAATTAAGGCATATGCACTTGAGAATGATATTCCGTGTTATGTTTCATTAGAAGAGAAGATGGCATGCGGAATTGGTGCATGTCTTGCATGTGTATGTAAATCAACTGAGATTGACGACCATTCTCAGGTTAAGAATAAGAGAGTGTGCAAGGAAGGTCCGGTATTTAATGTTAAGGAGGTAGAACTGTAATGAGCGATATTAATATGTCAGTCAATATTGCAGGAGTTGAATTAAAGAATCCTGTGACAGTTGCTTCCGGAACATTCGGCTCAGGCATGGAGTATGGAGAGTATGTTGACCTTAACAGACTCGGTGCAGTGACAACAAAGGGTGTTGCCAATATTCCATGGCCGGGCAATCCTACACCAAGAATTGCCGAGACTTACGGTGGAATGATGAATGCTATCGGATTACAGAATCCGGGACTTGATACATTTGTAAAAAGAGACATTCCATTCCTTAAGCAGTATGATACTAAGATTATTGTTAATGTATGTGGAAAATCTGAGGCAGATTATGTAGACGCTGTTGAAAAGCTTGGTGAACAGCCAGTTGACCTTCTTGAAATCAATATCTCATGCCCTAATGTCAAAGAGGGAGGAATTGCTTTCGGACAGGTTCCATCTTCTGCAGAGGCTATTACTAAGGCGGTTAAAAAGGTAGCAAAGCAACCGGTTATTATGAAGTTAAGTCCTAATGTTACTGATATCACAGAGATGGCAAAGGCTGTAGAGGCAGGTGGTGCTGATGCGGTTTCACTTATCAATACTCTTACAGGTATGAAGATTGATGTGAACAGAAGAACATTTGCAGTAGCTAACAAGACTGCGGGTGTGTCAGGACCTGCTATTCATCCAATCGCAGTAAGAATGGTTTATCAGGTTGCCAATGCAATTAACCTTCCTATAATCGGAATGGGAGGAATCAGAACAGCAGAGGATGCACTTGAAATGATTATGGTTGGTGCAAGTGCAGTTGCTGTTGGAACAGCGAATTTTAATGATCCATATACAACTATTAAGGTTATTGATGGAATCAGGGAATATATGGAAAAGAATAATGTAGCAGATATTAAGGAGCTGATTGGTTGTGTCAGATAGAATACTTTTCTTAAGTAATGGTTCTATATGCTATGACTCAACAACTTACTTTATTGACTGTATAAGTGAAGAATTAAAAGCTATGGGCTGGGAAGTCATGCATATCAGATTAGATAAAGCCACACAGAAGGATAAGCTGTGTGTGCTGGCTGATGAGTATGACTCCCAGCCTTTTGATTATGTGTTTGATATTAATACAAAGCTGGATGCAGTATGTGATGATTCGGGAAGATATTGCTTTGACAGGCTTGGAAAAGCGGTATGGCATTATATTCTTGACCATCCGTTCTATCATCATGACAGTCTCAAAGTGCCTTTAAAAAACATAAATGTAATATGTCTTGATGAGATGCATAAGAAGTTTGTTGATGAAACCTATCCTCATATTAACAGCTGTATTGTTCTTCCGCTTGCTGCAAAGCAGGCAGAGGGCGGTCTGAAGCCATATGATATGCGTGATAATGACCTGATATTCACAGCATCCTATACTGACCCTGATATGGTGTATCTTAAAGCAGTGAAACAGGATAGTGAAAATGTGGCTTTTTTTAATGCATTTACACGGATACTGCTTGATAACCCGGCACTCACACAGGAGGAAGCTGTGAGAGGGATGTATCCGGGAGTAAGTGGAATAGAGATTGCAGAGAAACTGCAGAGTAATTTCATGGCAGATGTTTATCTTCAGGCGGCAATAAGACAGGAGATTGTTGTTCAGCTTATAAGAAGTCATGTGCCTGTGAAGCTGTATGGACATAACTGGGATACTTTTCTTACGAAGGCAGAGGTTCTTATGAAGGAGGATGCTGCATTTATTAAGGAATGTGTTAAGGATTGCGGTGAGGTAACTTACGGAGAACTTCCAGCTATCTACAATAATGCAAGATTGTCGGTTAACCAGCTTCCGTGGTTTAAGGCAGGGATACATGACAGGACGCCGCTTGCGTTAATGAATGGTTGCGTGAGTATTACAGACGGAAGTACTTATATGCGGCGAGAGATTCCTATGGATTCAGGAGTTGAATATTATTCACTTGATGAGCTGGAAAAAGTTGGAGAGAAGATTAAAAGCCTTGTGGCTGATGTGGGTTCTATGAAGGATAAGGCGGCAAGAGGCGTTCAGTATGCAGAAGATATGTGGTCGTGGAAACACTGGGCTGTGGAGTTTGTGGAGGCTGCAAAGGAATGCTGAGGCGTGCTGAGGCGTGGCGCTTGAGACTGTTGGTGAGATAACTGTAATGTGGCGCTCAGGCTGGCGCGTCCTATAAGATTGTTTTTTATAGAGGTTTTATAGGCTGTTTTCAGACAGAAAAAGTGTTTTCGGTGCGGAATTACCTATAAGGTTGGCACGAGGAAGCTTTTGATAGGTGGATTGAGAGATAAAATGGCTGGTTTAGCAGGCATTTTGCTGAAATTGTCCTATAAGAACTTGACTAATGCGACTATCTATAGGTATCACGTCAAATATGCATGTATTTAATCATGCCACAGCCATTATGGAAACTAAAGACAGGGATAAATTCTAAAAAGACATGACAGTCATTGATAAAAATGATTGCCATGTCTTTTCGATTATAATGAAACAATATAGTTATAATGTTGCTGCGATATCTTCTGCAATCTGTTCAGGAGTAAGGTGGTTGTCCTTTAATACTTCTGATGCATCGTATCTGTCGATAAATTCTTTCTTAATACCGAAGTTTAATACCTTCATATCAGAAGAACCATAGTATGCTGCAATCTTAGCTCCGAAGCCGCCTTCAAGGTAGCCGTCCTCAAGAGTTGCAACTACTGCGTGGTCTTTCTTTAATTCATTAAGAGTGTCTGCGTCAATACCTGAGATATAGTAAGGATTGATAACAGTTGCGTCAATTCCGTGTGAAGTCTTAAGAATATTAGCGGCTTTTACAGCAGTTTCATAGAAAGTTCCAAGCCCGAGGATAGCAACTCTGCTTCCTTTTTTAGTAACTTCATAAGTGCCAAGCTTGTTGAAATCTTTAGTTACAGGTGTGCCTGTGGATACCATTCTGCCGCCCGGAACTTTAATAGCAACAGGATACTCATTCTGTTTTAAGGACCAGTCAAGCATTGCAATATAATCTTCCTTGGTAACAGGTGCAAGATATATAAGTCCCGGAATGCTGTTAAGCATAGGAATATCCTGAAGCCCGAGATGTGTAACATCATTCATCCCGTACACAGAACCTGCAAATACTGCAAATGTTACAGGACTGCCATTGATACATACATCTTGTGTAATCTGGTCATAGGCTCTCTGTATAAATGAGCTGTAAACACCAAATACAGGCTTTCCGCCGTTAGCAGCGATACCGGAAGCTAACGCAACAGCAGTTTCCTCTGCGATACCAACATCAACAAACTGTTTTCCTGCTTTAGCTCTCATGTCAGCAGTAAATCCCATAACAGTAGGAGTTCCGGCTGTGATTGCAACAACACTCTTGTCCTCGTCCATCTTCTTTAAAAGATACTCTAAAGAAGCGTCAGCGAAATCAGGCTCTCCGCCCTTGGAAAGAGATTCTCCGGTTGCAATATCAAAAGGCATATGCCAGTGCCATTCTTCCTTATTCTGTTCAGCAGGTGCATAACCCTTGCCTTTAAGCGTATTAATGTGGACAACAACCGCCTTTTTAGTATCTTTAACTTTTTCAAATGCTTCAATTAAAGAAGCGATATCATTACCCTTATCAACATAGATATAATCAAGGTTCATTGCTTTGAAAAGATTACATTCAGCCTGTCCATTTGTTTCACGAAGAAGCTTTAAGTTGGCATAAAGACCACCGTGATTCTCAGCAATAGACATGTCGTTATCGTTAGCAACAATAATCATGTTGCCATTTAATTCAGAAGCGAAATCAAGACCTTCCAAAGCCTCGCCGCCGCTTAAAGAACCATCACCTATAACAGCGATTACATTACCATCTTCACCGTTTAAATCTCTTGCTTTGGCAAGACCGCAGGCAAGACTTATAGAAGTTGAAGTATGACCTACAGTAAAGAAATCATGTTCGCTTTCGTCCGGATTAGTGTATCCTGACACATCATCATAATGCTCCTCATAAAGATATGCATCTTTTCTTCCAGTGAGCATTTTGTGAGGATAGCACTGGTGTGATACATCAAATACGATTTTATCTTTAGGCGAATCAAATACATAATGCATGGCGATGATTGCTTCTACCATACCGAAGTTAGGACCGAAATGTCCGCCGTGTTTACTTGCTCTTGTAAGCAGTGCGTGACGCATTTCTTCTGCAAGCACATTAAGCTGCATAATGTTCAGCTTCTTTACATCAGCGGGACTGTTAATATTCTCAATATACATATTTTCTGATACTCCTTATCTTATAATTTAATACATTTTATATGATAGCACCTAAAGTCAGGTTTAGGTCAAGAGAAATATGTTGGGAGTTTGTAGAAGTAAATTCTGAAAGATAGCAATTATATCTGATTAGCATGGATTAATTACTAAATGTCACATCAATATTGAAAGCTGATTGTTAAAATGATAAAGTTACCTTATAAAATATGAAAATGAGGATTTAAATGAAAAAAGTAGAGATAGCAGTATGCGATGATGAATATATACATGTAGAGAGAATTGTCAAATATATTGGAGTGTATTCTGAAGAGTGTGAAATTGATATCAATGTGACCGAATACAATTCTGGAAAGTTATTGTTAGAAGCTGTTGAGGGAGATACATCTAAATATGATATTATATTTCTAGATGTTGAGATGCCGGATTTTGATGGTGTGAATACAGCAAGAGGTATCCGTAAAGTTTCAGAAGATGTAATAATATGTTTTGTGACCAGCTTTGATAAATATGCCATAGCAGCGTATGGGGTAGAAGCACTTGCTTATGTTGTCAAACCGGTTACTTATCCAGAATTAAAAAGAGTACTTGGAAGGGCCGTTGTTATGGTTCAGTATGCTTTTGACCATAAAGAAGCAGAAGAAAGGTACATAGAAGTTCAGGTTGCTAAAAATACAAGAATAGTAGATGTAAGAAATATTCAGTATATTGAAAAAAGGAGAAATCAATGTGTACTTCATTGTTCAGATGCTGAGATAACATGTTATGAAACATTGAAAAAGATGTATGGCAAACTAGATAAAAATATATTTATATATATACATCAGGGTTATATAGTAAATTTTGATGCAATAAAAGAGGTTAAAGAAAATGCAGTATTTCTTGGAGATGGAGTAGAAGTGCCATTGAGCAGAAGTCACTATAAATCAGTTAAAGAAAGACATATGAGTAAGATAAGAAAGCTACTTGAAGAAAGAAAAATGAATTGACATACTTTACATAAAAATAATTAAGCTATTATTATATGTAATTAGGAATAAGAATATCAATGCTGAAAACAGATTCATTATAATTGATATCCAGTGTTCCGCCACTTTTTTCTACAGCATTAGTTATACTTATTATGCCCAGACCATGTAGTGAATTAGAATTCAAACCAGTAGAAGGCTTGCTTGAAATAAAGCGGCCTTCTCTTTTTTTGATTTTTTCGTTGTGATTGTTTTCGCAATGTATTGAGAGATAAGTATCAGCTTGTGAGATTGAAAGTCTGATGTATCCATTGTCAGTTTTAGACGCAGCAGTTATGGCATTATCAAGAATATTGCCAAGAATTGTTATAAGTGTAAAGTCACTTATATAAATATTATTGAAATCAAGCTGGAGGTCAAAAGTTATATCTGAATCATCACATATAAGTTTTTTAGAGTTAAGCAGAGAAGATATAGTGGAAGATGAAGATGAAATAGTTTGAGTCTGACTGAGTTCGTCTGATATTTTAGATATGTAATCGTGAATTTGCTCGTTTTTATATTCCGCAGAAAGGCTGTCTATCATGAGAAGGTGGTTTTTCATATCGTGTCTTAAAGTATGAAGCTGTTGTAATTTGTTATCAATCTGTGTGGTGTATTCGGCTTCTAAAGCGGATTTTTCAAGCTGAATTTTGTTGATAGCATTTTCTTCAAGTGTAAATATTATTTTACTATAAGTAGAGAGACAAAATGTTATTATAAATGCAATTAATACAAAAAACACAGGAAGAACCTGTTCTAAATTGAGTAAAGAAGGCTCAATAAGGACAGGTGATATCGAAAGCGCAATAATTGTAGCTATTGATATAGAATAATAAAGAAAAATAAATGATTTAGCTGAATTAAATTCTTTAACTTTTTTAGTATTGAAATACATGCAGGCAACTATATAAGAAGCAATTATACTTGAAATGGTATTGTAATTATTATACAGTTGATTGTTATATAATTGGTGAAAATCCTTTAATATAACCATGCGGATACCAAGAATTGCAATGGCAGACATGTAAGAATAAACATAATATTCTGCAAGAACAATCATACGCTGATATAATTTCTTATCACAGCATATAAGAATCTGCATACAGGTTAAGACATCTATTATGTATGAGCAAGAATAAAATCCAGAGATATCATATAATATTGTTGCCAGTAGAAAAAAAGGCATAAGAATATGTTGAAGTTTATGATTCTTCGTGTTAAATGTAATAAATAAATTTATAATTAAAAAGCCAAATAAATCCCCAATTATATGAAAAAATATTGAATAAAAATCCATTAAAAATCCCCTTTTTATAACATTATTTTTATTATACATGATTAAAAATTTAAGTCAATTTATACCAAATAGCACTGTTTGAATACCAAACAGCATATGGACATTGTATTTATAATTTCCAGATGTTATCTTGAATACAAGAGAGGAGATAAACATATGCAAAATACGCAATTTAGAGAATTAGAGGAACAAGAGATATTTGTTATTCAGGGTGGAGAATATGACAGAATAAATTCATGCTTTAATAGAGAAATAAATAATGAATTCAAGAAATAAATTAATGCTGAAATGGATAGGGATTCTGTACATTTTAGGTACAATAATAGTAGCAACTACTGTTGTTTCAATAACATTTTTACTGGGAAAAGATATAAGCATGGATATGCTTACACATATAACAAGCTGTGTGATATACATAATTGCTGGAATGATTACAATAAAGTTATATTGGGGCATTATATATAAAGATTTTGGTAATACAAAATCCCTGGGTTCGTGGATTTGGCAGACTATTATGTTTTCGATTATATATCTTATTATAAATATTTTGCTTACCAGATTATTATATTTACTGAATAATCTGATGATTACCCATAATGAACAGATTATAAGTGGATACGATAATTCCGGGATAGTAACTGTGTTGAGTGTTATAGCAATGTGCTTTATGGGGCCATTGGTAGAAGAAATTTTATTCAGATATATATATCAGAATTGGTTGGTCAGTAAGATGAAGATGTGCAATGGAATAATAGCCATAGTTATTGTATCAATTTCGTTTGGTATGATTCATAGCGGATTGTCAGTTCTTGAATTAAGTTATTATTCAATATTAGGATTAATATTAGGACTTATATATGACCATACAGATAGTATTACAATGGTTATAATGATACATATGATTAACAATACAGTTGGAATGTTGACTGATTAATAATGAAAATAATAAATTAAGATTTAGAGGTGATTATTATGAAAAAGGGTTTTACAGAAATAAAGACAAGTGAATTACAGGAAATAAATGGTGGAGGTATATTAACGGGATTATTGGCTGCAGGAGGAGTATTTCTTACTATAGTGGGGATTGCACAGTGCTGTTACGATTTATATAATGGTTGGAATGATTATAAATAAAAATTGAGGGGAATTATTTGTTATGGAATTTGAAAATATTAATGACAGTGAAATATTATTAATTCAAGGTGGGGGTAAAGGCGACATTTTTTATGATTTAGGTTGGTGGTTAGCATCAAAATATAAAGATGTTGGCGGTAATACAGGTATTTCTGGTGGGCATTTTTAGGTGTAATAATATAATGCTGTTATTTGTATATGGCGGTTTATTTAGATGACTTATATTGGACAAATTAAGTTATGATATAAAGGAGTTGAGATTTGAAAAATAAAATTTTAAAAATCGTTCTATTTATTATGTCATTAATATATATAATGTCTAATGTTTATACATTGATTGCATATCATAAGGTGACAATCAGAAATATTATTATGCTATTACTGCTCTTAATATGTTTGATTGGTTTGATTATTTTAAAATATAAAGAGATCGGAAGAGCGTCGTGTAGGGAAAGAGTGTAGATCTC
>OGJK01001594.1_pt1 | contig 20249 bp, 17 predicted proteins | sample 1571961 | NCBI WGS metagenome assembly OGJK01 (sample SAMEA2582120, study PRJEB24529) | metagenome | biome: Human gut stool | place: China | collected 2011 | reverse complement strand
TTATGCGAGATTACCAAACTTTTAAGACCCTTTTCTTATCCCGAACTCAGGTTAATAGGCTTTAGATTTAGCAGACTATTCTCCCAGCATCTGCTCAATATTCTGCTGTTTCAAGATGCAGAGGATCCTGTGACCGTCAGGCGTATAGTTGACATTACCACAGAGGAAGAGGCTGTTGACGATATTTTCCATCTCCTCGTTCTGAAGCACCTGACCATAAGGAATCGCGGCGGCACGCGACATCGTCAATGCCAATTGTTCATTGACCTTCTGCAAAGCCTCATCACCCGTAACATGAACACCGTCAAGCATATCGTGGAGCAGATCCATCACGTTGATGCCGTCAAGACCTTCCGGCATAGCATTGACCGACCACGTATTTCCACCTAAACTTGTCAGCTCAAAACCCATAGCCTGCAATTCTGGCATGATCTGTCCTAAGGTCACTTGCTGCTGAGCCGTAAGTTCAAGCGACTCGGGGAAGAGCACCTTCTGCGCCCGCATCTTCTTTGCCTCCAGTTGCTTTTGATACTGCTCGAAGAGAATGCGGATATGTGCCCGATGCTGATCCACGATCATCAGCCCCGACTTTACAGCGGTCATGATGTATTTCCCCTTATACTGGTAGTGCGACGGCGCCTTTTCCTCAAGTACCTGCTTGGTACCTGCCGTCGTACTGTTCTCTTGAGGGAAGAGATCCTCAGGCATCGAAGACGGTGTACTATTGAAAGATGATGAAGAAGCACCACCCGCCAATGCGTCGAGGTCAGCAAACGCTGATGCCGAACTGCCCATGCGAGAGGCGTGAAAGCCCTCAGACCCCAACTGAGAAGCATGGAAGTTGGCAGAGCCCATACGGGAAGGATGCAAGGCGCTGGAGCCACCAGAGGACGGCACCGACGCTGTGAACGGATTATATTGCGGATCGAAGTCTACCTTCGGCATGGAAGCCCCATTGTCGGGATCGAAGACCGGAATGTCGGGCTTACCCTCCGTGTCAAAGTCCAGTGTGGTAGCATTGCTGAAAATACCCACAGCATCTTTCACGGCCGCATTGAGGATCTGCCACACCGCCTGCTCGTTCTCGAACTTGATCTCCGTCTTCGTAGGATGGATGTTGACGTCAATATCCTTCGGCGAAACATCGAAATAGAGGAAGAACGGCACCTGTTCACCTTGGGGTATCAAACGCTCAAAAGCCGACATCACTGCCTTGGCAAAATAAGGATGACGCATATAGCGGCCGTTGACAAAGAAATACTGATGAGCACTCTTTTTCTTTGCTGACTCAGGCTTACCCACGAAGCCATGGATACCACAAAGCGAGGTTTCCACCTTCACGGGTAGGAGATCCTGGTTGAGACGGTTGCCAAAGACGTCTACGATACGCTGACGCAAGCCACAGGCCCGCAGGTTGAGCAGTTCCGTATCATTGCTGTGAAGGCGGAAGACGATATCGGGATAGACCAGTACAATGCGCTGGAATGCCGTTAGGATGTTGTTGAGCTCGGTATTGTTGGACTTGAGGAACTTTCGGCGGGCAGGTACATTGAAGAAGAGGTTCTCCACCATGAAGTTGGAACCTTCGGGGCAAGCACACGGCTCCTGTCCCATCACCTTACCACCAGCAATGGACAGATGCGTGCCTATGTCCTCGCCCCGTTGCCGTGTCTTCAGTTCCACCTGCGCTACGGCAGCAATAGACGGCAGAGCCTCGCCACGGAATCCCATGGTATGGAGGTCGAAGAGGTCGTCGGCCTTACGGATCTTGGACGTGGCATGGCGTTCAAAGGCCAGGCGCGCGTCGGTCTCGGACATGCCCTTGCCGTCGTCAATGACCTGGATGGACGTGCGTCCGGCATCGACTACGGCGATGTCGATGTGCTTGGCACCGGCATCGACAGCGTTCTCGACCAATTCCTTGATGACCGAGGCGGGGCGCTGGATGACCTCACCGGCCGCAATCTGATTGGCAACTGAGTCTGGAAGAAGTTGAATAATATCACTCATAACGTCATAACATCAATAGAAACAAAACAACACATAGCAGGATGAGTACGATGAGCAGCAGGTTGCCGGAGAGCAGACTGCTGTGACGGCGCTTCACGCGGCTGTCGGCAGACAGGAAAGTACCACGCAGGACCTCCGAACGGAAACAGCGCAGAGACTCTGCGTCATCCGCCGTTGAGCACTGCATTGCCCTACCCTCCTTGGCCTGCCGCCCTTCTTCGGCTAACTCTTCACGTGCGCGTTCCTCCAGTTGGCGCAGCCGTTCCTTACGCTCATCGTAGTAGATGAACGTATGATGGAAAGGACGGGGACGACGGAAAGTGAAGAACATATGCCGAAATGATTATCTACGAGAGCCCTGCTTGCGCGCAGGCGGCGTCTGCTTACGTGGCGGTGTCTGATGGCTCTTTGCACCGTCAGCGGCAGGAGCAGGCATTTGCGTCTTTTCCGTAACAACTTTGTTGCCGAGTTGCTGGATTGGCGCGGCATGGCGCTTGATGTGTTTCAGCTCCGTTCCCGAGGCTTTGGCTTTCCAGTTAAACACGTCATCCTTGTCTTTCGGTCGGATATAATCAAACCATGCAAAGACATCGAGCTTGTCCTTGCCCGGCGGAATCTGAGTCATCGGATAGAGCGTACCCTGGGCTTTCGGCATCCAAATACGTTCCAGCTTGCGCTGATCGTTGACAAAAGAGCGCATGGTGTCGGTCTCGATATAGTTGAGTCCGATCAGTGTGCTGTCCTTATCGTCAACAGGGAAGAAAATCGCACGCACATTGCCCACGGCATCGCTGCGTCGGATCTTGCCTGCCTGGAAATAAGCAAACATATTGGTAGAGGACACCTGATTGTAGTGTGTGGAGTCCTGCATGAGCTCGATGGAAAGTGCTTGTCCGAGGACGTGGGCCTCACGAATCGTGGTGTCATTCATAAACGCCAGGATCCTCTCGCCCAAGAGCTGCCGCTGTCCGTTCCAGAGAATCGGATCGTGATACATCGTCATGCACGAGTCCTTGGAGTTGAAGACCAAAGAGTCGCAGACCGCCTGCGCATCGTTGCGGAAGATGCGCACACGGGGATAACAATGAACCTTGCGGTAGACCGAGTCGGTGTTGATATGGAAAGTTTCCACACGCATCGTGTCCCCATGCATCCACAGCGTATCGGGGCGTGAGTAGTCGATGACAAGTGCACGCCCCGTGGCAAAGCCGCGTCCGGTCTTCTCGTTGTAGACGACGAGATGAGCGGTAAGCTTGTTCTTGTTGCGCTTGTCGACATACACCACGTCGCCCTGACCATAGTTGCGTCCGGTCTTGCTATTATAGAACAAGGTGTCGGCAGTGATCGTTTTCTCCTTGTTGACAACTGTCGAGCGCCCATAGAGATCCGCCTTGTCAGTCTTGGTATTAAAGTAGGCGTCGGTGGTAGTGATGACGTTCTGCCCATTGATGATACGTGAGGCGCGTGGCGTACCCTGCCCTTTATCGGGTGTGTACTGTCCGACGACATGCGCCTGCGAGGTGCGGGTATCGTAATAAAGCGTATCAGTGGACACGCGGGTCTTTGGCGTATGGAGCTGCACATCGTAGTAGAAGACAGCCTGTTTGGTCTCGGTGTTGTACTCGCCCCAGTCAGAACTGAGTTTGCTCGTTCCGTCGATGAGCCGTCCGCCACGGAAGAAATAAGCGTTGTTGTAAAGCCGGTCGTAGTTGAGTGAGTCGGTGTAGAGCGTCTGTCGGGCATGATGGAGCACTACATCGTTGCGGGCCTCCATAAGCTGTTCCTCGCCATCGTACCATGCCCGCTGACAGGTGAGCGTGATGTTGTCCTGTGGCTGACGAAAATGCACGTGTCCCATGGCACGCACAGAGTTTGTGGTCTGGTAGAAGTAAGCCGAGTCGCAGGTCAGCGTGGCCCCCCGGTGAAGGAAGTGGACGTGTCCCTTGACGATCTGAGCGTCGGGGTTGGGCCCATACATGTCGAACTTCAACTCATCGGCATGTACGAGATAGACCCTATTGTCCACTGCCTTGCGCTTGCGGGGAGCAGCGAAAGCAGTCAGCATACAAAGTGCAAAGAGGCATAGAGCCGTAAAGAAAACGGTTCCATGCCTATATGATAAGTGTTGGAAAAATCTGCGGAACGTCATCTGATCCATCCCTGATACTGAAATTTACAATCTTTATAGCGGTCGTTGACCCTGACATAGGTATGCTTGATCTTGTCGACGACCCAGCCATTGAGCACCTTCTCTCGCTCCTTGGCCAGGACGACATCCTTCATCACCTGGAAATCCTCCGTGATGGCAGCACGGTGTCCTTCCACCCGGCTCTTGAGCTTGATGATGCAAGCGACCGTCTTGTTCTTATTATTGATACGTGTGAAGGGCGCGGAGATCTCTCCCACCTTCATCGTGTCGACGACTCTTGCGATCTCTGTGGGCAGCTCCTTCATTTGGAAACGCGAGGTCATGCCGTCGGCGGTGCTATTAGACATAAGACCCTGATTGTTCTTGGTGTCTTTATCATCAGAGATATAAGAGGCACCGGACTCGAAGGTGAACTTGTTGGCAAGGATGTCGTTGCGGATAGAGTCAAGACGCTGCTCAGCTGCTTCTATCTCGTCTTGCGACACTTTAGGTCTGAGCAGAATGTGGCGCACATTGATCTTATCACCGCGTTTGTCAATGAGCTGAATGATATGATAGCCGAATTCCGACTCCACGATCTTAGACACCTTTTTAGGATCGGTCAGGTTGAAAGCCACCTGAGCGAAGGCGGGATCCAGCATACCACGACCCATGAAGCCCAGCTCACCGCCCTGACGGGCTGAACCGGGATCCTCGGAATAGAGACGCGCCAGCGTGGAAAAACTCGTTTCACCATTGTTGACACGCTCGGTAAATCCGCGAAGCTCGTCCTTAACTCGGTTGATCTCGCTCTGCTTGATCTTCGGAGAAACCTGTATCACCTCTACTTCTACCTCAGTAGGCACGTAAGGCAAGCTGTCCTTTGGGACATTGCGGAAATAGCTACGCACGTCGGCCGGTGAGACTTTCACGTCCTCGACAAGTTTCTGTTTCATCTTCTGGATGAGCTGCTGGTTCTTGAACTCATCGTGCATGTCGTTGCGGATCTCGTTGATGGACTCCTTGCGATACTCTTCGAGTTTCTCCTGACTGCCCGCGATCTCTATCCAGCGGTTGAGCTGCTGCTGCACACCAGCAGCGATCTCAGACTCACTGACATCAATGGAGTCTATCTCTGCCTGGTGGAGGAAGAGCTTCTGCACGGCGAGTTGTTCGGGAATGGCACAGTCAGGATTTCCGCCCCACGTCATACCTTCCTGCTGTCCCTGCATACGCATCATCTCTACATCGGACTTAAGGATGGGCTCGTCGCCCACCACCCACACGACTTCATCGATGACACTGCTCTCGGGAATCGGAGCCTCTTCCTTGGCTGTACTGTCATGTGACGTAGAATCTGAAGCCACACGACTAACAGAACCCGGCAAGCCGGGAACAGTAGTCATGGCCGAAAGAGAGGCCGCAGCCAACAAGAGTGCTGCGACAAAGAGGATATGACGCTTATTGCTTATTTTCATGTTGCTATTTCTAATCTGTTTCTTACTTGACCGTGTCGACGACAGCCTCATTGACGGTGACGGGGTACTTGCGGCGCAACTGTTCTACCCACTCCTTTTCCAAGGCATCCTGGTAATCAGCCACCACGAGTTCACGCACGTCGTCCATCTCTTTGGGTGCTTTGAGTTTCTTGCCGTAGACAGCCATATAGGGATAGTCCTTGACAGGTTGGGCAATTGTGTCCTTGCCAAAGATTTCTTTGTCCACTAAAGCGTTGTCACCCATGCGGAAGATTCCCTTCTCCACACGGATGCGAAGCACGGAGTCGGCATTGAAAGTGGCGCGAAGCTTCTCTGCCCACAGACTGAACGGCAAATTCTTCACTGCCTTCTTCACTTTGTCAATATCTTCCTGCGCACGCGTACAATAGGCAATGCCCTTGAAGCGAGGCGAATCCCAACGGTAACGCTTACGATTCTTGCGAAAATACTGCTCCAAACCGGCTTCGTTATTCTTAGCTTTCTCCCATACCGTACTGTCGGCGATGGCGAAGAGCAGCAACCCATCATGGTATTCTTGGATGAGATACTTCAGGTTGGGATCTTGTTTCTCCATCTCTTCCCGCTTAGCAGCCAACACAGTGTCGGGAGAGGTATGGCGTTGCTTGGCCAGTGTGTCGAGTTTCTGATCTATGATCTGCTCACGCAGGTTACGCTGGTCGATGAATCGCAGAATGTCCGACCGCTGACTGTCGTAAGAATAAAAGTTCTGATGACCTTGTCTTAAGACAATATGCCAACCGGCTGGCGAAAGGAAAGGCTTGCTCAGCTGCCCGTCTTTCAGACTCCACACCTGATTCTCGAATTCCGGAAAGGTCTGACCCTTGACTATCCAGGGCAACTGCCCTCCCTCACTGGCGGAACCCGGATCTTGAGACACTTCACGGGCCAACGCAGCGAAGCCCACTCCATGCTGCAAAGCGGTATAAACTGAGTCGATACGTTGCCTGGCAGCCTTCTCCTCATCGGGTGTAGCCTTTTGCTTCATGGCGATAAGGATATGCGAGACGCGCACCATGCCGCCATTATCGTCTATGCGCTGACGTGTCTCCTCATAGATCTTTCTGGCCTCTGCTTCAATGTCCGCACTGTCGATCATTGCCGGACGGATCTGCTGGTCGCGATAACCTGCAAACTCCTTCTTGTAGGACGACAGCGTGTCGAGATGCGCATCCTTGGCGGCCTCCACCTTCAACTTATAGTTGATAAACAGCGGCACGTAGTCGCGTACGCTCTTACGGTCGAGGACGCCATTGGTATTGTCTTTTTTATAAGAATACGCAAACTCAGAGCGTAGAACCGGATGACCATTGATGGTCATGATGACAGGATCGTCGCTCTGAGCAAAAGAGAGGGTGCCACACAAAAGCATGGCGCCCACTATCACATGTTTCCTATAGAATAATTTGTTCATGCAAAGAAATGATTACTCGGGGCGCGAGTAGTTCGGAGCTTCACTTGTGATCGTAATATCGTGTGGATGGCTCTCGAGTACACCTGCATTGGTGATGCGGGTGAACTTAGCGTCGTGCAGACGTTCAATGTCAGCAGCACCGCAATAGCCCATGCCAGAGCGCAGACCACCGACGAGCTGGTAGATAACCTCCTGAACGGTACCCTTGTAAGGTACACGGCCGGCGATACCCTCCGGCACAAGCTTCTTGGCATCACGGACATCGTTTTGGAAATAACGGTCACGTGAACCGTTCTTCTGCTCCATAGCTTCCAAAGAACCCATACCGCGGTAACTCTTGAACTTGCGTCCGTTGAAGATGATGGTCTCACCCGGACTCTCCTCAGTACCTGCAACGAGTGAACCAATCATGACGCAACTGCCACCGGCAGCCAATGCCTTGACGATGTCACCGGAATAGCGCAGACCACCGTCAGCAATCAATGGCACGTCGGTACCTTTCAATGCAGAGTAGACATCATAGACGGCACTCAACTGAGGTACACCGACACCGGCAACGACACGCGTGGTGCAGATAGATCCAGGGCCGATACCCACCTTGACAGCGTCAGCGCCGTTGTCGACAAGATACTTGGCAGCCTCGCCGATAGCGATATTGCCGACGATAACATCCAAGTTGGGGAAGGCAGCCTTCACGTCATGGAGCTTGCCAACCACACCCCTTGAGTGACCATGAGCGGTATCGATGACAATGGCATCGACGCCTGCCTCTACCAAGGCCTGCGCACGGTCGAGCGTATCAACAGTGACACCCACACCGGCAGCAACGCGCAGACGACCCTTGTCATCCTTGCAGGCCATCGGCTTATCCTTGGCTTTCGTAATATCTTTATAAGTGATCAAGCCCACGAGATGGTTGGCATTGTCAACCACTGGGAGTTTCTCGATTTTGTTTTCCTGAAGAATCTGCGCTGCAGCAGACAGGTCTGTGCGCTGATGTGTAGTAACCAGATTCTCTGATGTCATCACATCGTCGACGAGCTTATCCATGTGACGCTCGAAACGAAGGTCACGGTTAGTGACGATACCCACAAGATGGTTTTCCTCATCAACCACAGGAATGCCACCGATATGATAGTCATGCATCATATCCAAAGCATCCTTGACAGTACGCCCGCGGCGAATGGTAATCGGATCATAGATCATACCATTCTCAGCACGTTTGACGATAGCTACCTGACGAGCCTGCTCCTCAATAGACATATTCTTATGGATAACACCGATACCGCCCTCACGCGCAATGGCAATGGCCATCGACGACTCGGTCACCGTATCCATAGCGGCCGTGACAAACGGAACGTTGAGTTCTATGTGACGTGAAAACTTGGTTCTCAACGACACTTCCTTAGGAAGCACTTCTGAATAAGCAGGAATCAGCAGGACATCATCAAATGTGAGTCCGTCCATCACAATCTTATCTGCAACAAATGATGACATAAAACGAATTTTAGAAATTTATTGCGTGCAAATATACTCATTTTTTTCCGATTGAAGAGGATGAGCGGCTCCATTTCTTTAGCCTTTAATGCTATTTAACAGCAACAAGGAGATCAGTTGGCCTGCTCGGAAAGAAATTTGATCAATACTAAGCGCACTTTCTCCTCTGCGGTAAGGCCTCCGTCATCGTCATAAATTTCACATTCATCAATAGCTGTGTTGACATCATCGCTGTCACTATTGCGGAAATAGTCATAGATGTCATCCACCTCATCAGGGTCAATGAGATCCTCGTCATCGAGGTAATAGCTGATGTCTACCTTCATGCCGCTATTGACAATAGACTCGATATCGTCGATCAGATCATCGAAACCGCCCCCCTGCATCGAGGCGATCTCATCCAACGGTACACGACGGTCGATGAGCTCGATGATCTTTAACTTCTTCATCGACTTCTTGGGCAGGCTGATAACACGCATCATGTCCACCCGCTGGATGTCATTGTCCCTACAATATTTCTTGATAAGATCCACGAAGGGCTTACCATATTTATGTGCCTTGCCCTGCCCTACGCCTTGTATCTGTTGCAGTTCTTCCAAGCTGACGGGATAGCTCGTCGCCATCTGAGAAAGAGAGATATCCTGGAAGATTACATAAGGCGGGAGATTATGCCTGCGAGCCACATCCTTGCGCAGCCCCTTCAGCAAGCCGAGCAACTCCTGGTCGAGTGCGCTCACACCTCCTTCGGCATTCTCCTCCACGTCGTCGTACTCCCGGTCATGAACAGCAAAGAACGGTTTCGGACTCTTGATAAACATCCTGCCCTCAGGAGTCAGTTTCAACAGCCCAAAGTTCTCCACATCCTTACGAATATAATGTGAAATCATTGCCTGACGGATGACAGGATTCCAAATGGTAGAATCCTCCTCATTGAGCTTGGCCCCAGTACCGAACTCCGGCAGTTTGTTGTGGCCATGCCGCACAATGTTGTCCGTAGCGCGACCTTTGACGAAGTCAGTGATATAAGCCTGATCGAAGTTTTCCTTCACTGCCTTGATGGCATTGAGGACGATGAGCAATGCATCAGTAGCCTCGAACTGTTTCTGCGGATGCAGGCAGTTGTCGCAATTGCCACAGTTGTCCTGCTGATATTCCTCACCGAAATAGTGCAGCAACATCTTGCGGCGGCATACCGAAGACTCAGCGTAGGCTTTGGTCTCCTGGAGGAGCTGATAGCCAATCTCTTTTTCATTGACATCTTTGTTCTCCATGAACTTCTCGAGTTTCTTCAAGTCCTTAGGAGAATAAAAAGCGATGCAGATGCCCTCACCGCCGTCACGCCCGGCTCTACCCGTTTCCTGATAATAGCCTTCAAGACTCTTGGGAATGTCATAATGGATGACAAAGCGCACATCGGGCTTGTCAATACCCATCCCAAAGGCTATGGTCGCCACGATGATATCGATCTCTTCCTTCAAGAAGTCGTCCTGCGTCTTTGTGCGCAACTCTGAGTCCAGGCCTGCATGGTAAGGTGCCGCCTTGAAGCCATTGATCTGAAGTTTCTTGGCCAACTCCTCCACCTTCTTACGCGAGAGACAATAGATGATGCCGCTCTTGCCGGGATGCTGCTTGATAAACCGGATGATCTGGCTGTCGGTATCTTCCTCGCTGATCTTCTGCCGCACCTCATAGTAGAGGTTAGAACGGTTGAAGGAACTGCGGAACTCCTCCGCATCGAGAATGCCGAGACTCTTCTTGATGTCCGACCGCACCTTGTCCGTAGCTGTTGCCGTCAATGCGATGACGGGTACCGAGGCAACATGCTGTATCTCGGCAATGCGATTGATGGTAGGCCGTATATTGCGGTACTCGGGACGGAAGTCATGTCCCCACTCCGAGATACAGTGAGCCTCATCGATAGCATAGAAAGAAATATGGAAAGAAGAGAAGAACTCAAGGTTCTCCTCTTTATTAAGAGATTCAGGAGCCACATACAACAACTTCGTGAGCCCGCTGTGCACGTCATCCATCACACGGTTGATGGCTGCACGGTTGAGCGAAGAGTTAAGAAAGTGAGCCAGACCGTCTTCCTCAGTCAGGCCATTGATGACATCGACCTGATTTTTCATCAACGCGATCAGAGGCGACACGACAATAGCCGTTCCATCCATGATTAGCGACGGCAGCTGATAGCACAGACTCTTGCCCCCACCGGTAGGCATCAACACAAAAGTGTTGTTTCCCGCCATGAGATTACGGATGATCGCTTCTTGGTCTCCCTTGAAATGATCAAAGCCGAAGTACTTCTTCAATGCTTGAGTCAAGTCCACTTCTTTAGTCATTGCATGCTCCTTAGATGATTCTTTTTCATAATGGGATATGCAGAGAGCCGCATCCACGGTCTCTACCATTATTTTCTACGCTTCTGCAAGCCGGTTAAGCCGATTCGAGCCGCTGCAGATGAGCCTTATCCAATTGTTGTTTGGCATAGTCAAGCGTCACCTCGAACTTCTTGATGCGTCTTGACGGTACGTCAAACATTGCATCCATCATCACCTCTTCAACGATAGAACGCAAGCCACGGGCACCAAGCTTATACTCCACGGCCTTGTCCACGATGAAGTCAAGAGCTTCCTCAGTGAAGGTCAGCGTGATGTGATCCATCTCAAACAGTTTGATATACTGCTTGACAATAGAGTTCTTCGGTTCTACCAAGATACGACGCAGAGCATCACGATCCAAAGGATTGAGATAGGTCAGTACCGGCAGACGACCGATCAACTCTGGGATCAAGCCAAACGACTTTAAGTCCTGCGGAAGGATATACTTCATCAGATCGTCGCGGTCGATATGGCGGGCGTTCTGTACAGAATTGTATCCTACCGTATGCGTGTTGAGTCGCTGAGCGACCTTGCGCTCAATGCCGTCGAAGGCACCACCACAGACAAATAGAATGTTCTTGGTGTTGACATGCACATAGTCCTGATCAGGATGCTTACGTCCACCCTTTGGAGGTACGTTGACCATAGTTCCTTCCAAGAGTTTCAGCAAGCTCTGCTGCACACCCTCGCCACTGACATCACGTGTGATGCTGGGGTTGTCGCCTTTGCGAGCAATCTTGTCAATCTCATCGATGAAGACGATACCCCGCTCAGCAGCAGCCACATCATAGTTGGCCACCTGAAGCAGACGACTCAGAATGCTCTCCACATCCTCACCGACGTAACCGGCCTCGGTAAACACCGTAGCATCGACAATGGTGAAAGGCACATCGAGCAGCTTGGCAATGGTGCGGGCCAACAAAGTCTTACCCGTACCCGTAGAGCCTACCATGATAATATTGCTCTTCTCAATCTCCACGCCATCATCATCCGACGGCTGGAGCAGACGCTTGTAGTGATTATACACAGCCACAGACAGATAGCGTTTGGCTTCGTCTTGTCCAATGACATACTCGTCGAGATATTTCTTGATCTCTTTTGGCTTAGGGATACGAGCTTTCTTGCGGAAAGTCTCATTAGACTTTGCGCTAGCCTCCTCGTCCACGTTGCCGAGTACGCCGGTATCCTTAACTATCTTGTAAGCCTGCACAGCACAATCCTCACAGATATAACCGTTGAGTCCTGTGATGAGCAATTTTACCTGTGATTCGTCACGACCACAGAAGCTACATACTTTTTTCGGCATGTTTTCTTATTCCTCCTGACTACTAAGATTATTGCTTTCTTGTTAACACCGCATCGATCATACCATACTCCTTAGCCTCCTCGGCGGTCATCCAATAATTACGGTCACTGTCTTTCCACACCTTCTCGTAAGGCTGGTGAGAGTGATTGGAGATGATGGTATAGAGTTCTTTCTTGAACTTTTGGATCTCACGGGCCTCGATCTCGATATCCGAAGCCTGTCCTTGCACACCACCCAAAGGCTGATGGATCATCACACGGCTATGAGGCAGTGCAGAGCGCTTGCCTTCTGTACCGGAAACAAGCAACACAGCGGCCATAGAGGCAGCCATACCCGTACAGATCGTTGCCACATCGCTGGAGATGAACTGCATGGTGTCGTAGATACCCAGTCCTGCTGTCACGCTACCACCGGGAGAGTTGACATAGATGGAGATATCCTTGCCATTGTCAACAGAGTCGAGGTAGAGCAACTGAGCCTGAAGCGTATTGGCCGTATAGTCGTCGATCTCTGTTCCCAAGAAGATGATGCGGTCCATCATCAGTCGCGAAAAGACATCCATCTGCGTGACATTGAGTTGACGCTCTTCGAGGATATACGGATTGAGATATTGTTGTTGCGCCTTGATCACATCATCCAAGGCCAGCCCGTTCATGCCTAAATGTCCCGTGGCAAATTTTCTAAAGTCGTTGTTCATTCGATTTCCTTAATATATTCAATGTTAATAGTCAAATACGAGAAAAGAGGTTATCAGCTCTTTTTACCGGTTTCAAACCTATTCTTCGTGTTGATTACACAAAGATAATAAAAAAAGCTGGTAACCTCTTCAATCAAGAGATTATTTTTTATTAAAATCTTATTTTACTCGCCCATCATCTTATTGAAATCATCAAGGCTGACCTCTTTCTTGTTCAGTTTGACGACTTTCTTCAAAGCGTCAGAGAGCTTCACGTCGATGGCACGATCCACAAAGCTCTGTGCATTCTCACGCTTCTTGAGGAGCTCATCCGCGTAGTTGTTGATGTACTCTTCAGGAACGTTACTCATGCCATACTGAGCGAACTGGATACGAGCAGTCTCACGGGCAGCCTCCTTGACATCGTCATCATCTACCTTGATGCCAGTCTGCTCAGAGAGTTTGTTGCGAATCAGACTCCAGTTGAGCTCCTTAAGACTTGCCTCATAGTTCTTGTCGATCATCTCGTTGAGCTTCTTCTCGTCCTTCTCCTTGCTGCCCTGCTTCATGACACGCTTCAGAAGAGCATCGGGATAGGCCAGCTGACCGATCTTGTCCTCAGCATACTTGCGGACGTCGAGCAGAAACTTATAATCGCTGTCGCGAACGAGTTGCTCCTTGAGTCCCCCGCTGATCTTGTCACGGAACTCCTTCTCGTCCTTAACAGCATCCTTTCCGAAGGTCTGGTCGAAGAGTTCCTGATCCACAGCGTGCTTCTGGAAGCGCTGAATACCAGTCACCTGGAAGCTGAAGTCACCCTTGTAGTTGGCAACCTGATCCTTCTTGATCTTCAACAGAGAAGAGATCTGCACCTCATTGCCATCGTATGCCTTAGAAGGATTGAAAGTGATTACATCACCGTTCTTAGCACCCTCGAAGAGTTTTCTCTGGTCGTCGTTTTTCAGATAGTTAGGCATCAGCACAGCACCCTCGACGGTCAGACCACCTTCCTTGATATTGCCATTCTCGTCGAGCTCGCGGATATCACCCTTGAGCATATCGTTTTCCTGATAGTCCTCGACGTCGACGTATCCGCCAAGACGGTTGGCAAACATATTCACCTGCTTGTCAACAAGAGCATCGTCAACAGTGATCTCGTAATAGTCGACAGTATCCTTGTCGCTCAGCTCGATATTGAACTCAGGAGCGACGGCGATGTCGAACATGAAAGTATAAGGAGCCGGTTTCTCCAGATCCTGAGGCTCCTGCTTGTCAGAGGCCAGAGGCTCACCGAGCATCTGAATCTTATTGTCAGCAATATACTTCTGAAGTTCATCGTTGAGCACCTTGTTGATAGCATCCATCTTGGCGCTGGGCTCAAACTGACGCTTGATCATGCCCATAGGAGCCTTTCCAAGGCGGAAGCCGGGGATATTAGCTCTTTTGCGGTACTCCTTGAGCTCCTTCTCGACATCGTTTTTGTAGTCATCTTCTTCGACAGTGATGGTCAACAGTCCGTTGACCTTGTCGGGATTTTCAAATGAAACTTTCATCTTTGGTTTATATTGTTTATGATTTATCTCCGTAAGGATTTTGTGACTTATCTCCGTAAGGAAACGGCAGACTCTTATCGCCCGTCAAGCGACAAAAGCCATATTGATCAGCAAAATTACGCATATTTTACCAATCTACCTAATATTAAGATGGAAAAATTTGTTTTTTTAACCATCATCTATCCGCCATAAACTTCTGCAAGCAAAGACTTTCGGGATTGGGCGGCAAAGGCTCTGTCCTCCTCATTGGACTGGAACTTGCGGTAGACAAAGTTGTCGCTCAGATAGTTCTTTCTCACGACTTTGTTAGCTGCCAATTCCTCGGGCAATCCTTGGAAGAGGATGCGTCCCTCAAAGAGCAAATAGGCACGGTCGGTGATGGACAAGGTCTCCTGCACATTGTGGTCAGTAATGAGAATGCCAATATTGCGGTATTTCAATCGCCACACGATATGCTGGATGTCTTCAACGGCAATTGGGTCAACACCGGCAAAAGGCTCATCGAGCATAATGAACTTCGGGTCGATAGCCAGACAGCGGGCGATCTCTGTACGTCGGCGCTCACCTCCGGAGAGACGGTCACCCTTGTTTTTCCTCACTTTATTGAGTCTGAATTCGTTGATCAAACTTTCCAATTTGTCGAGTTGCTCCTGGTGTGACAGTTTCGTCATCTCCAGCACAGCCATGATATTGTCTTCCACGCTCAGCTTTCTGAACACACTGGCCTCCTGCGGCAAGTATCCGATACCGGCGCGGGCGCGCTTATAGACAGGATACTTCGTGATTTCCTTATCATCGATGAAGACATGCCCTTCGTTGGGCACGACCAATCCCGTCGTCATATAGAAAGAGGTCGTCTTACCCGCACCGTTAGGTCCAAGCAATCCTACGATCTCACCCTGTTTGACATTAAACGTGACATGATCTGCCACAGTACGTTTGCCATAGCGCTTGACCAGACCTTCAGCATGCAGCTCCTTATGTTTCAACTTGCTCAGGAGCAACTTATCCACTTCCTCGGGAGTCATGTGCTCCACATCGGGGCGTGTCTCAGGCTGAGCAACCTCTTCGGCCGCTGTTTCCTCGACAGTCTTCAATGGTTGCTGAACTTCCGTCTCCTGCTGTGCAGGTACTTGTAATGTTTCGTCCATGATAATAGTTTTGAATGCAAAAATACTAAAAAAACACCTAATAACATTGATAAAAGCAAAAACTCTTCTTTTTATTGCAGTTTTTTATGGGATTTTGGTTACTTTTGCATCATCAAATAGGTTATAGCCCATGCTTTTATTGAAGTTGCTTCATCGTTATCTCACCACTTTCGGACGTTACCTCATCCTGATGGGGCACACCTTTGCACGTCCGGAACGCATGCGCATGTTTATGAAGCGCTATGTAAAAGAGATGTCCCAGTTGGGTGTCGACTCCATCGTCATCGTGTTGTTGATCAGTTTCTTCATCGGTGCAGTCATCTGTATCCAGATGAAGGTAAACATCTCCAGCCCGTGGATGCCGCATTGGACAACCGGCTACACCACGCGTGAGATCATGCTTCTGGAGTTCTCCTCCTCCATCATGTGTCTGATCCTCTCCGGCAAAGTAGGTTCCAACATTGCCTCAGAGTTGGGCACCATGCGTGTCACACAACAAATCGACGCTCTGGATATCATGGGAGTGAACTCGGCCAACTATCTGATCTTGCCGAAGATTCTCGGGCTGGTTACCATCATGCCCTTCTTGGTGATCTTCTCTTCAGCCATGGGCATCATGGGTGCTTACGCCACAGCATTCATCGGACACATGATGTCGCCCGACGATCTCACCGCCGGCATGCACCACGCTTTCAATCCCTGGTTTATGTGGATGAGTATTATCAAGAGCCTGTTCTTCGCCTTCATCATCTCCAGCGTGTCGTCTTATTTCGGCTACACGGTAGAAGGAGGCTCTGTCGAGGTGGGCAAGGCCTCCACCGATGCCGTCGTATGCAGCAGCGTGCTCATCCTCTTCTCCGACGTTTTCCTTACGCAATTACTGAGTTAAGCCATGATAGAAGTCAAAAATCTAACGAAACGCTTTGAGGACAAGACCGTTCTCGACAACATCAGCGCAGTCTTTGAGACGGGCAAGACCAATCTCATCATCGGACAGAGTGGTTCCGGAAAGACGGTGCTGATGAAGAATATCGTAGGACTGCTTGAGCCGACACAAGGCCAAATCCTCTACGACGGGCGCGACTTCACGGCGATGACGAAGAAAGAAAAAGTGCTGATGCGGCGCGAGATGGGAATGATCTTCCAAGGAGCTGCCCTCTTCGACTCTTTGACTGTACAAGAGAACGTGCAGTTTCCTTTGGACATGTTCTCCAACATGACCTCCCGTGAGCGTGCCAAAAGAGCACAGGAGTGCCTGGAGCGTGTCAACCTTCTTGATGCCCGCAACAAATACCCTGACGAGATCTCCGGTGGCATGCAGAAGCGTGTGGCCATTGCGCGCGCCATCGTGCTCAACCCGAAGTATCTATTCTGCGACGAACCAAACTCAGGCTTGGACCCAAAGACCTCTTTGGTCATCGACAAGCTACTGTCAGAGATTACCAAAGACTATCAGATGACAACGATCATCAACACCCATGACATGAACTCGGTCATGGGTATCGGCGAGAACATCGTCTTCATCTACAAAGGACACAAGGAGTGGCAGGGAAACAAAGACCAAGTCATCAACTCCACCAATAAGAAGCTCAACGATCTGGTCTTTGCCAGCGATCTGTTCCGCAAAGTGAAGAAAGTGGAAATGCAAGAAGAGAATTCGTAGACCACCCGCAACATAAAACGCTTCCCCTCCGGTATGAGAGGAAGCGTTTATCATTCTTATATTTCCCTATATGATCGGGTAACATCAGCGCGTATACCATACGCCTTTCTTCTCCACCATCGGCACGCACACTTCTTCGTGCGTGCTGTCTCCGTATTCAAATATCAAATACACATTTGCCACATGCCTGAGCGTATCTGCCTTGGCATCGAGAATCTTCACCTTCTTGATGCCACGATGCTCTTGTTCCTGCTGCGCCACAAACATCCGGGCATTGTCCACCAATTGTCTGCGATAGCTGTCCGGAATCTTATAGGGCATGTATGTGCCAGCCACAAAATCCTCATACTTCCCAGCCAACAGCTGGTCGTAATAGCCCTTAGCAGCATGTGCAGCTATCTCGGAGGGCGTCGGAGCTTTCTTGCATGCCATAGGCAAGGACAAGATAGCGGCCAACGCCGCATATCGCCATATTCTCTGCATCTTACTTCTGACGGATAAACACATTGATCGGACAACCATGCATCGACCAGTTCTCACGGATCTTATTCTCCAGGAAACGACGATAGGGCTCCTTGATATATTGCGGGAGGTTGGCATAGAACACGAAAGAGGGTATCTGCGTGTTGGGCAGCTGTGAGCAATACTTGATCTTGATATACTTTCCCTTTGTAGAAGGTGGCGGTGTCTGCTCGATGATCGGCAGCATCACCTCGTTGAGCTTGGTCGTACCAATGCGCGTCTCACGGTTGAGATAGACTTGCTTAGCGGTTTCCAACACCTTGAAGATACGCTGTTTGGTCAGTGCGGAAGCAAAGATGATGGGGAAATCAACGAAGGGAGCCATACGGTTGTGAATGGCATTCTTGAAGGTATCGATGGCCTTCTGACTCTTGTTCTCCACCAAGTCCCACTTGTTGACCACTACGACCAGACTCTTGTTGTTCTTTTGTATCAACTGGAAAATGTTCATATCCTGAGCCTCAATGCCTCGTGTGGCATCAATCATCAGGATACAGACATCACTGTTCTCGATAGCACGGATGCTGCGCATGACGCTATAGAACTCCAAGTCTTCGCTCACCTTATTCTTACGGCGTATGCCGGCGGTGTCGACAAGATAGAAGTCGAAGCCGAACTTGGTATAGCGCGTGTAGATGCTGTCGCGTGTGGTTCCCGCGATATCCGTGACGATATTGCGCTCCTCACCGATAAAGGCATTGATCAAGCTCGACTTACCGGCATTAGGACGACCGACGACAGCGAAGCGCGGGATATTCTCCTCGGGAGCTTCATCGACATTATTTGGCAGTTTGGTCAGTATCAAGTCGAGCAGATCACCCGTACCGCCACCCGTGGCCGCACTGACGCAGACGGGATCTCCCAATCCGAGTCGATAGAACTCAGCGGCCTCGTAAGCGTTGCCGCTATTGTCAACCTTATTTGCCACAAGGATGACCGGCAGCTTGGCACGGCGCAGGATCATGGCTACATCCTCATCCCAGTCTGTTACGCCTGTCTCCACATCCACCAGGAAGAGTACCAGGTCAGCCTCCTCTGTGGCGACCTTCACCTGCTGGCGGATGGCATCCTCAAAGATATCATCTGATTTCACAACCCATCCGCCCGTATCTACGACGGAAAACTCTTTGCCGTTCCAACTGCACTTGCCGTACTGACGGTCACGCGTGGTACCGGCCACATCACTTACAATAGCCCTGCGGCTTTGGGTCATACGATTAAAAAGCGTGGACTTTCCCACATTAGGGCGTCCTACAATAGCTACTAAATTTGCCATTTCGTTGTTTGATTTCTGAAGTTTAACATTCTTCGGCCCTCCCGAAGGAGAGTGCACCCTGCCATACAGTCAGGGGAATTTTTGCAGTGTTGAATGATGAAAATTGAATGTTGACTTAACTCAACTTTCTACGCTCAACATTCTTATTGCGGGTTGTACCCGAAGTGGTCGAGCTCCCGTTGAGAGTTGCGCCAGTCCTTGTCGACTTTGACGAAGGTCTCCAAGTAGATCGCCTTTCCAAAGAACTTCTCAAGGCTCTTGCGAGCTTCCGACGACACCTTCTTCAAGGCAGCGCCCTGATGTCCGATGATAATACCTTTCTGCGAGTCACGCTCCACATAAATGACCACATTGATATGGATGTGATGCTCGTCTTCCTTGAAGCGCTCCACGACAACCTCCACGGAATAAGGGATCTCCTTGTCATAATAGCGCAGGATCTTCTCGCGGATGATCTCAGAGACAAAGAACTTTGCCGGCTTGTCGGTCAGCTGGTCCTTGTCGAAATAAGCAGGGCTCTCGGGCAACAGCTCTTCGATACGTTTCATGAGCATGTCGATGCCGAACTTGTTCTGAGCCGAGATCGGCAGAATTTCAGCATTGGGCAACAGACCATGCCATTTCTCCACAATGTCTCCGAGATGCTGTTGGTCGGTCTCGTCGATCTTGTTGATCAGCAACAACACAGGGATCTTCATCTCCCTGACTTTTTCCAGGAAGTCGAGATTCTTTTCCGGGCTCTCCACCACATCTGTGACATAGAGCAGGATGTCGGCATCTGCCAAGGCAGACTCCGAGAATGCCAGCATCATCTCCTGCATCTTATAATTAGGTTTCAACACACCGGGCGTGTCAGAGAAGACAATCTGCATGTTGGGCTTATTGACGATGCCCATGATACGATGACGGGTCGTCTGCGCTTTAAACGTAGCGATACTGATCTTCTCACCGACAAGTTGATTCATCAGTGTGGACTTACCGACATTGGGGTTTCCTACGATATTTACAAAACCGGCCTTATGCATAAGTACTTTTAATTAAACATAAAATGAATATCCGCAATCATCCAAATTAGCAAAGTTTATACAGCCTGGACAATTCTTGGTATAGGAATTGCAGGCTTATGTTTGACTATTAGAAAGGAATGATTATGAA
>OGJK01001592.1_pt1 | contig 20278 bp, 12 predicted proteins | sample 1571961 | NCBI WGS metagenome assembly OGJK01 (sample SAMEA2582120, study PRJEB24529) | metagenome | biome: Human gut stool | place: China | collected 2011 | reverse complement strand
CTATCGACTTTATATGCCACCTTACTTTTTAGGGACATTTACTGAATATCCCTAAGAGATATGGGCGTATTGAATATGTTCATTCTCATTGTCGTAGATGGCCGAGAAGATAAGGTTGTTAGGGTTATAAGGCTGCTATTTTTTAGCAGCCTTATAAGTTTCTATGAATGAACGCATTTCATTAATAGAATTATAAAGTTCATCTGGGGTAAAATAAGTATTTAATTTATTTTCTGGATGATGAATCTGGTGTCTAATAATTTCAGTTTTAATTAAATTTTCCTCCTTTATACCTTTAGTCGTTTCTTTCTTATATGGGTATAACTCCTTTCCGTTTTTAAATTCATTCTTCCATCCTTCGAACTCAATATAACCATATAATTCGTTATGATATTCAACAAGAACATCCCCAAATGCGGTAAATGCAATTTCATTTAATGATGGATAAGGTAATTGTGATTCACTTATTTTATTTACAACTTTACCGGATTCTATGTTTTTTACAATTCGTACTTCGTCAAATGCTAATTGCTTTAATATCAGAGAACTGTGAGTCGTTATTATTACTTGTATATCATCTTTTTGTGATAGTTTTTTTAAAGCGTCTATAAGAAGTTTCTGATGATGGGCATGTTGTGCTGTTTCAGGTTCTTCAATTGCATATATTATTCCTGGTGCTTTTGCTTTCTCTTGTTTGTTTTCGGCTTCTGCTCTAAAAAAATTAATAAGAATAAGTCTTTTAACTCCACTTCCTCTTTTATTTATTGGAATATCGTTTTCACCTGTTATAGATACGGATTTAAATACATCAGTCCATTTTAAATCATCTGCTGTTGGTAGAGCTGGATGTAAAGAACTAGCTAATGAAGGATTCATATCACTAATTTTCTTTACAGTTCTATCCGAAACATTTTGTAATTCTTCAATTACGGCATCATATATTTCCTGACATTTAGATCTTATTTTTGTAGATGACATTATTATTTTCACAGCCTCCTTTAGAGGATCTTGTACCTCTTTATCTTTATCGTCATTGCTTCTATCGGCCTGAAATAAGGTATAAATAGGCATATATTGTTTCAATTTATCCCAGATATTTTTTGCATCTTCTTTTGAAACCTCTATTTCTTTCATCCTTAAATCTAAAAAATCAGAATATAAATTACGTATTGCTTTACGCATTTCTGCATTCTTAGTTTTATCACAATCTAAATCTCCAGATAGTTCTTGCAACTCTTTTTGTTTTTTACTTAATAAATCGCAACATTCTTTATGATTGGGATGATAAGCATAAATATATACTTTTGGAGTTTTACTACCATTTGTATATTTTTTTATCACAGTTAAATTTCCTTCATAATTAAGAAGATATTCATCTGACAAGGTTGTTGTATTATTGTCATCAATACATACTTCAGAAGGTAAATTTATAAATTCTACTCCTATAACTATATCAACTTTATCGTTTGCTTCTTTTGCTTCTCTGTTCACATCAGTAGAATCCATAACAACGACACCTTTACTATCATTAAAAAAGATATCCAATGCTTCAAGAATTGTTGATTTTCCAACATCATTTCTACCAACAAAAGCTGTAAAATTATTAAGATTTATAACTTGCCTATCTTTATAACCTCTAAAGTTTTCAATAATAACGGACTTGATATTCATATTTTCTAATTTATTATTTTATATATTTTATACCATTATCAGAATAATCAAATTCTGTAACAACAATAGGTTCTTTGATTATTATTGATGGGAAGACCTCAGGTTCTCCATTTTCTGGGTAAACAGTTACTGTAAATGGAATCTCCATAAGTGAACTTCTATTTGTATACAAGCTTACCTTTACGCAATATTTGCCTATAGGAGCAGTCCCATCCCAATATATATTTTCTACGGGCGTTGTTGTATATGGAGTACTTACATTTGCATCTATATCTAATCGTCCTATTACATCTTGACACTTATGTTCTTTTTGCCCATAATATATTTCTTGTCCATCAGGATCTATAACATGCAAATCTAAATCATCGATTGTATTCCATTTCAATGTAATTTTTAAACCACCCCTTCCTCCTTTACTTTCAATATTAGATGTTTTATTAATAATTTCGATTTCAGAATTGAGCGTATTTATTTGATTTTCAACGGTGCTTATTTCAGCTTCAGTCTCTTTTTTTTCTTGCTCAATTTGAGCTATTCTCGAATTTAAGTTAGCCTCATTTTCTTCGCTTTGTCTTCTTATCAAATTCCTTTCGTCTTCAGAATTTGCTGAGATTAATTGCGCTTCGACTTGTTTTTGGGATTCTTCCTTCTGTTGGATTATTTTATTTTTTTCTTTATCAATATCAGTGATCTTCTGATTTATCATTGCATGTTGACGATTAAGGGTTTCCAAGGTTTGAGTTCTCTTGGCTATTGCAGACTGTGAAGTATCATAATCGATTTCTGCTATTGAACGTGATGAATTATCAGTGTTGACTCCAAATTCTTTCATTGCAGCTATTACATTTTGGTTATCAGGAGATAATGTTTGTGCATCTATGAGATTTTGTCTTCTATTGCCAATGTTTCTCTTAGCCCTAAGGACTAATTCATCACTAATATATTGTTTAAATGAACTCCTATCATACTGTGGTTTATCCGGAACTGTCTCAGGCATCTTATATACCTGATTAAATTGCATTAATAGAGAGTCAAATATAGCAAGAAATGCATCTTTTACTTTAGGTAATTCTTCTATAATTATAACATCCTCCTTATTAATTTCTTCTGCATAGAAAGTCCAATTATATGAACCTGTAATTATTGTACTATCATCAATAATACAGAATTTATAATGAAGCATTTCAGGGTATTCTACAAGATGTAATTTTAGCCCACAATCAATTAACTCGTCAAAGTTAAGACAATATCCTCCATTATTGATCAAATCGTTATTTGTAACAAGAGTTACTTGTATATTTCTATTTAAAGCAGCCTTGATACAATTAAACAAATCAAAATTGGTAAACCAGGCTACAGCTATTTTGACAGAATGTTTAGCTGCGTTGATTTTGGTAATAATATTGTTGGCAATATTTTCAAATAAAGGAATAACTGAACCATTGTAGACCTCAACTTCTTTAATCTCTGGTTCTGGTAAAGAAATACCTAATTTGTCAAGAATTTGTTGACGTTCTGTGGTATCGCCAATTTTCCAAAGACTTGTAATGATACTGTTACTTGTATATGAAATTAAATTTTCCTTCCACATTCTTGCACCATATTTTGCGTTGCATTTGCTGAAAAGCTCTTTATATAAAGAAGGGCGGATACGTAATTTCCTATTAGCAAGAATTAATTGTCTTGCTAAATCATACTTGATGTCATTATCAATGGTATCACCAAGTAAATTGTATACAGAATCAAATAATGATGAGTTGAAATCTTCATTTTCAGCTGAAAAGTTTATTGATATAGAAAGCGGTTCTTCTTTTGATATTTCATCTAGAGCCTGCATGTTTGAAGAATAAACAGGTTTCCCATTCATAACCTTTACACATAGTAGAGGTATGTTTTTTCCTTGTTTCATTGCATCAAATAGCTTCGTTTTGTCTTTAAGAAGATCTTTGGACAAAGGAAGGTAACCTTCAGTTTGAGAATATACTTCTTGTACGGTAAATGTACGTTTCTCTTTTGTATAAGAAATTATTTTGCAAATACTTTTATCTCCAATCATTTTTTTATTTTAAGTATTTTAATTTTTTAACCTAAAAATTTTTACATTAAACCTGAAGTCTGTGGAATTCTTTATTTTATCCCTTCAGTTTGTTGCCATAATGTTTCTTTCTATCCTCAGAAAATGATAAAATTAGTAGGATTGTCACCTTATCTTTATGCAACACCTTATGTTCCCAAAGATAAGCATTTATTTGACATACTGTTCCTTGGTTGTAGTTTTCCTATTACAATATTTCTATAACTGATTAACTTTTGCTTAATATCTCTAGTCCAAGTTGCAGCCTCCTAATATGTTACCATATTCGTACTCAGGTGAGTGTCTTAGCCTAAAAATGCTTATTAAATATGAGAGTGCGATTAACAAATCTGCTTTAAACACTAATAACAAGTACACTATTCAGTTTTACACATTTTGGTTTTTAGTTTTGTATACTAAATCTGTTATACATAAAGTTACAGTGATGGTTTATTGTTTGTCAAAATGATTTTTATTTACGTTTTTTTCTATCCGGTATTGTTGTTATTTGAATTAAATAGGATAGATTATACATTAAGAATTATGAAGTCTAAAACGACCTCTTATTTCATTAAAATATGCTGGTATTCTAATTAAATACCGAGATGTTTATTCAAAAATGCAGAAAAGTGTTTTATTTTGAAGTGAAAATTGGGCTGATTTTACTGTGTTTTAATATGGATTCACCATTAGATAGAAATTTATGTTTTTGTTATTATACTACTTATTGGGGGTTAATTCTATTTCTATGCTATAGTTATGGGCTGTTTTGTCTTATGTAAGCAAAATATAATTTATAAGTCACGGTAAAAATCATAATATTGTGATTTGTTTTGGCTCAGTATTAAGTTTTACGATTTTAGAGAGGTGGAAATATCATTTTGACAAAAAGTAATTTATACCTTTGTAAGGATTTTGACTAAAAGAATTGTATTATGGACAAACAAGAAAAAAATATTGATTCAAAGAAAGATAAATGGTGGAATAGAATATCAGAAAATAATAAAGTCTCATTGATTATACTTGGTATTCTTATTTTTGAAGTTTTACTGTTAGTTTTGTTTTGGTGGATTGTGGATTTAATAACATTGGAATATTTTTTGATATATGTGTTCACAAGTTTAGTCATATTTTTATTGTGTGATACTAGAGTTCAAAAGTGTAATAAAATAATAAGAAACATATGGCTTTTATTAATGTTACCAATGTATCTCATTTTTATTGGGCTTAAATTAACAAAACCAGTATTTACAATTATAGCGAGCTATTTGACTATTGCAATTTACTCTTTAGCTCTACCTTTGATTATAATAAAGGCCTTTGATTATTTGTGTAATTTAAATTTTTCAACGTCCACCATTGTTTTTATAACATTAACAGCAGGTGCAATTTTATGTGTTCATCTCCCTAATTTTATTCAATGGATAATAAAAAATCAATCGCCATTAAAAGATTGGGGAGAGCATAAATACGAAGCTATAATGCAGGAACTAGCTCTTTATGTGACTCATAAAAACAACATTAATTTTTTGATCTATGCAGCATATTTCGTATTCCTCGCAATTTCAGGGTTCATGGAAATACAATATAATGAAGCTTTGATTTCTCAGGACTTAGATAAAGCAGTCTTAAAGGCTTTCCTTGTTTTTATAGCTTATTCAAATATGGTTGGCAAATCAAAAGAAGTAGAAGTAAAATCTAAACCTTTACTTGATAAGATTATAAGATTGATTACTATTCATGATTAAAAATCTATGTTTTATAGTAAGAAGTTTGCTAAAGTCCTGAAAAATGACTAATTTTGCATGCCATATTTTATTAATTGTAAATATTGTTGTTTATCATAGTATATAGGCTTTATGATTGATGTAATTAAAGTTGCTTCTTATATTTTTAAAAGATATCAAGAAGAAATGAAAGGAAAAATAGATGAAATGAAGTTACATAAATTATTGTACTTCGCTCAAAGAGAATCTATTATTCAGACAGGAGAGCCTATGTTTAATGACCAGTTTGAAGCATGGAAGTATGGTCCTGTAATGGTTGTGGTTCGTAATAGCTTCAAAAAATTAGAAAATATGAACTTACGACCTTCCGAAGAAGAATTAGCTCCGTATAAAAATTCTTTAGATTTTGTTTTCCAAAATTATGCCGTTAAAGACTCTTGGAGTTTGAGTATTTTAACGCATGGTGAGAGTTGTTGGAAAAAAGCAAGATATGGATATGGTCCGGATGATCATTGCGATGTTTTAATTAGTACAGACGATATCGTTAAAGATGCTGAACGCATTAAAATTCGTAGATTCTATTTTGAAAACATTGTTCCTGAACTTCAAAAATCATAATAAATGGCATTGAATGAGAAAATAAAATCCATTTTAGAAAGTTTTGAAGTGAGACGTGCAAAAGAATTTGATCCTTCTTTTTTGCGTAATATGAGGGGACCAATAATAAATGGAGAAGAAGCTAGAAATATTATTGATATTTTTTCTTCTGATGAATACCTTAGGAATGACATAGATGGTCATCTTGCCTCCTTTGTTATTGTTTCACCATCTGGATTGCCAATGGCTTTTTTTTCTTTAAGATGTGGAGAACTGTTTGAGAAATCATCTACCTATAAGATGCAACTAAGTCATAATGCATATTCGGCTATTCGTACTTTGATGTCTAATCCTTTTATAACTGGGGCAGAAAGAGATGAGTTAATGTCCCATATTGAAAAGGCTCAGGAAGAAGGTTTGTCCTTTGAGGACTTTGAACAGTTATCCTCTAAAAAAGTTTTGATGAAGCAGGATGAATTATTAGAAGTTGATAAAGACATAACAAGAGTTCATAAAGTACATCCAGCTATTGAAATTAAGTTGTTTGGAACAAATGCATCTGCTAATTCATACTGGAAATCATTGGATTTACCAGAAGAAATGAAAATGGGAGAAACTTTGTTTTGGATTAAGGTGGTGGATAAAATTCGTCAAATGATGGATATGGTTGGGTGTGAGTTTGTGTATCTTTTTGCTGCTGATAATGAGCCTGAAGGTGAATTGGTTCAATATTATCGAGTTCGTTTGAATTTTGGTTCAGATTCAAAGATGTCTGCTAATAAGCCTCATTTTGATTACATGAGTCAGTTCTTATTTCAAAGTGTAAAAGATTTATTTGAAAAGCAACAATACTTTTTAGATAAATATTAATATATAATTTTCCTCCATTTTCCCCACTTTTCCCTCACTTGCATCATCCGCATAAGTAAGCTATATATTTGGTGTTCAAACCCATTAAATTTAGAATTATGGATACGAACACCAATGACTACATCCTCGTACTGGAGGATAAGGAATCGAAAAAGCTATCAGTAGTTTCATCAGTTGATGCAGAAGGTAAGGTACAGACAGTCGAGCCACTTGATGCACATTCAGGACAGTTCATGAAATTCAGTGAAAATGACAGTATTTTCAAGAACTTCATGGAGAACTTTACCAGACAGTTTAATGATCCTTCAAGAACCGGACTGTACAGACTGGTTGCAGATAAAGTGGAAAGTTCTGTAATGATTCTCCAGGAAATACTTCAGAAACCGCAAGAGAATGAAGAACAGCTCAAATTGATGCGTGTGAACCTAGAGGATTATGCTCCAAAAGAACAGCTTGGGCGGGTAAATGAAGAACGTATTGACTGGAATGAACTTACAGCAATTGGCATCACCCGTGAACAGTTGAAGGCTTCTGGCAATCTTGAAAAGATGCTTGGATGGGGAAAGAGTAATCTGATGCCTATTGCAGTTCCTTTTGGCGATAAGACTATCTATACGGAAGCTAGACTTGCTTTTCGTGAAGATACTGACGGTAATCTTGCACTGGCTATTCATACAATCAGAAAAGAGCCACGGTTGGACTTTCCTTTCATGGGTGTTGAGTTTTCAGAGGAAGACAAGAAGATGCTTCGTGAAACGGGTAATCTTGGAAGACTGGCTGACGTTACTCCTAAAAACGGAGAACCGTTCAAGGCTTTTATATCCGTTGATTCGCAAACAAATGAACTGATTGCTTTGAGGGCTGACCGTGTGCGTGTCCCTGATGAAATTAAGGGTGTTAAGCTTTCCGAACAACAGAAGGCAGATTTGGCTATGGGCAAGGCTGTTGCAGTGGAAAATATGATTTCCAAAGCCGGTAAGCCTTTCAATGCCCAGATTCAGATTAATGCCGATAAGAAGGGTATCGAATTCAAGTTTGACAATACTCCAAGGCAGAGTGTGACTCAGCATATAAATCAGGAACAGCAGAAAGGTGTTTCAAGGAAAATTTGCGGAGTGGAACTTACAGAAAAACAGCAGGCTGCACTTAATGAAGGACGTACACTCTACATCAAGAATATGGTTGATAGAGCCGGACAGCCTTTCAATGCATACGTTAAGTTTGACAAGGAAGAAAACCGACCGAGATTTTACAGATGGAATCCGGACAGGAAACAGGAACAGGGTGAAGCGAAGGTTGTTGCTGTAGCTGAAGAAAACAAGACTCAGGTTGCCGTGAATAATGAAGGCAAAACTAATGAGGCAACTAAACATGTAAAAGAATCTCTGAAAAAGGAACAGACAGAGCCGACTGAAAAACAGAAGAAAGAGGTTCAGAAGAAAAAAGGTCGTAAACTCTAATCTGCAGTACTATGGGTATGACTTGTATTATTGCAGAAAAGCCGTCAGTTGCCAGAGAACTGGCGGCTATTGTTGGTGCAGACAGCCGTGAGAACGGGTATATGGAAGGAAACAATTATATTGTTACCTGGGCTTTAGGCCACCTTGTTACTCTTGCTATGCCACAACAGTATGGTGTGGAGGGATTTAGAAAAGAGGATCTTCCGTTGCTTCCTGAACCGTTCCGTCTAATTGTCCGTCAAATAAGAAAGGACGGAGAGTATATAAATGATCCGGCTGCAGTCAAGCAGATTGGGATTATCAAGAATTGTTTCAATCGTTCTGAAAAGATTATCGTGGCCACTGATGCCGGTCGTGAGGGTGAACTCATTTTCAGATATATTTATTCCTATCTTAATTCTGACAAGCCTTATGTAAGATTATGGATAAGCAGTCTTACAGATAAGGCTATCAGGGAGGGGCTTTCAAAGCTTCGCCCGGGCAATGAATTTGATAATCTTTATAGTGCAGGCAAGGCACGCAGTGAAGCTGATTGGTTGGTTGGCATAAATGCCAGCCGTGCCTTGTCTATCTCTGCTGGTAAAAACGGATTCTCACTTGGAAGGGTTCAGACTCCTACACTTTCTATTATATGTAGAAGGTATATTGAGAACAAAGAGTTTAAGAGTGTTCCTTATTGGAAACTTGACGCTATGCTGGATAAAGATGGTATTTTATGGAAAGCTGTATCTGAAACCACTTTCGAGAGAAGGGAAACAGCCCAGTCCGCAGTGAAAGCTATCCTTGCGGATAACATCACCACTGACGGACACGGCTGTCTTTCCGTGGTGAAAGTCGAAAGAAAGGCAGTCCGTACCGAACCACCTCTCTTATACGACCTTACCACCTTGCAGAAAGAGGCAAACAGAAAATACAGCTTTTCAGCGGATACAACGCTGTCACTTGCTCAAAGTCTGTATGAGAAGAAGCTTATAACTTACCCGAGGACGGGAAGCAGATATATCAGTGATGATGTGTTTGATGAAATCAGTGGACTGATAAAGTTCTCAAAGGATGGTTTCGGTTTTGAAAATATTGTTCCTGGGATCCTAAGACATGAACTGAACAGACGTTCTGTAGATGCTTCAAAAGTAACTGACCATCATGCGCTACTGATTACAGGCAATAAGCCTGAACAGTTGAGTGCCAATGAGGATAAGATTTACAGTATGATAATGGCAAGAATGCTCGAAGCATTTTCTGAAACTTCACAAAAGGATGTATTGACAGTTACATTACATGGTGCTGATGTGGATTTAGTTCTGAAAGCGGAAAAGGTAACTTATCCGGGGTGGAAAGCTGTGCTTAATGAAAAAGAAGAGGATGAAGATAAGGAAGTTGAATTTTTGCCTGATTTTAAAGAGGGTGAAAACATTAGAATATCTTCATTAAAAGAGACGGAACATAAGACAAAACCAAAACCTTTGTTTACTGAAGCGACTCTTCTTTCTGCAATGGAGAATGCAGGAAGAGAAATTGAGGATGGCGAGGTAAGAAAGGCTATGGATGGTTGTGGTATTGGAACTCCGGCTACAAGAGCCAATATTATAGAAACTCTGCTTTTGAGAGAATATATCAGACGTGAGAAGAAAACACTTGTTCCTACAGATAAAGGTATGGCAGTCTATGATATTGTTAAGGATAAGCGAATCGCCAATGCTGAAATGACTGGTATATGGGAACTTGCCTTGGCTAAGATTGAGAATGGAGAGAATGATGCAGCCAGATTCAACCAGGAAATAAAGGATTATACCGGACAGATATGTACGGAACTTTTGGAATCGTCAATTATCTCAAAGGATAATACCGAACTGCTTACTTGTCCGGTTTGCAAGAATAATTCTGTAAAAATTTATCCTAAAGTAGCTAAATGTACTTCTGAGGGTTGTGAGTTCCGAATTTTCAGGGAAGTATGTAGTAAAATGCTTACTGATAAGGAAGTGAGAAGCCTTATTACTCAAGGTCATACTTCTACGCTGAAAGGGCTTGTTAGCAAAGCTGGCAAAAAGTTTAATGCCGTACTGGTATTAAAGGATGATGGTTCTACATCATTCGAATTCAAGAACAATAAATAAAATGTATAGCCTATGTCATATAACAAGAAGGTTGTTCTCCGCAACAACATTGAGGCTATACGTACAGTATTGCTTCTTGAAGCGGAAAAAAGAATACCGAGTAAGGAGGAAAGGGAGATTCTTGGCAGATATAATGGATTTGGCGGATTGAAGTGTGTCCTGAATCCGGCAAATACATTGGCTGACCGTTCCAGATGGGCTAAATCGGAACTTGAACTTTTTCCTATGGTTCAAGAGTTACAACAGGTAATCAAGGAAGGTGCTGCAAATCCGGTACAGGCTAAACTGCTCATGGATAGTATCAAATCAAGTGTGCTTACTTCTTTCTATACTGATACAAGGGTAACTGATACCATAGCATCAAGCTTTGTCGATAACGGTATCAGGTTTGAAACTTTTTTGGATCCTTCGGTCGGTATGGGTTCTTTTATCAACTCATTCGGGAAAAATGCAGAGGAAAGATTCTGTTTTGAAAAGGATCTACTTACGGGTATGATAATGAAAGCATTGAACAGTACCGGAAAGATCTTTCTGCACAATCGTGGTTTTGAGGAAATATCACCTGAGCTGATGAATCGTTTCGACTGTATTTCCAGTAATATACCTTTTGGCAATTATGTGGTATATGACCGTGCATATTCCAAATCAAAGGAGGAAGCAAAGGTTTTGTCAACTCGTGCCATTCATAACTATTTCTTTGTAAAAGGTCTTGATACTCTTCGGGAAGGTGGAATACTTGCTTTTATTACTTCACAGGGTTTGTTGGATTCACCCTCCAACAAACCTATTAGGGAGTATCTGATGAATAATTCAAGTCTTGTTTCTGCTATCCGTTTACCGGAAAATTTGTTTACAGAAAATGCCGGAACGGAGGTTGGTAGTGACTTGATTGTTTTGCAGAAAAATACGGGTAAAGGTATTGTTTCCGAACAGGAACGCTTGTTTATAGAAACGGTTGATGTTCCCGATCCTGATAATCCTGATAAAGTGTTGTTTACTCATAATGCTATGTTTGCAACGGAAAGCATGGAGAATTGTGTGGCTACATCAAGAAAACTTTCGACTAATCCTTATGGTAAGAAATGTATGGTATATAACCATGAAGGTGGAATTGAAGGTATATGTAGTGACTTGAAACTAAAACTGGATAGGGATATATCAAATGGATTATCTAAAGGACTGTTCTATGGAGATGATGACTATGTGGAGAAACTTCAAGGTAAAATGGAAGCTAAACAGGCTTTTACCTATATGCCGAAGGAGATTGCTGATAAGATTCCTGCCCTGTATGAAACGGATGGCGGACTGATTGGTGATAAGGTAGCTTATATAAGATATTTTATGCCATTTGGTGCATATACTTGTTATGTACTTGAAGCAGATAAGAAAACTGGAGATTTGTTTACACTGACCACAATGGGCTATGGATGGGAACTTGGATATGCTTCTCTCCATGAGATTGAGGAAGTTGAAGTAAGAGGTGTAAGAATAGAACGTGATATTCATTTTGAACCAGCCAAGCTTCATGAAATCCAGGAGTTGAAAGAATATGTCGGCAACCGTTATACTCCTGAAGTGGTGGATGCTGTAGCAGAAGAAATAAAAGAGCCTGTTCATTTGTCAGTTAAGGCTATAGGCGATGCTTTGAGGGCTTATGAGTCTATGGCTAAGGTTGATGGGAATACAGAGGCTATTCTTCAGGAAGCTGCCAAACACGGATATATTACTATTTTGTCCGGTTCTCAGGCTCACTGGCTTGATGAAGGTCTTGAACGGGCATGTAGAGAACTGGAGGGAATGAGTTTGCGGGAATGGAGGAAGGAGAATATGGATTCTTCCGTTTATGCCTATATGTATAAGAAAGAGATTGAGGAAGAGGAACGTCAGAAGAGTACGGAAGTAGAAAAAGCTCCTGAAGGTGTGCCGGTTCTTACTCTGTTTGATCTGTATGAAAGTGCAAGAACAGATATAGAGTCTCCACGTGAAATGGACGGTCAGACTGTGTACTTTGATGATGAGCATCATCCCATTTCTGTTATGGTAGAGGATGAAGATTATAATCTTCCGGATAAGGCGATACAGGCATGGGCTGAAGAAGTGGAACGGTTCAATCAGGAAATAAAGGCTTCTACTCCTAAAGTTACTTCGGTTCCATCTGAAAAGAAACGTACTGGCAAACAGCAAACGGGTAAGCAGAAAGCCGGACAAACAAAAGGTTACAACCGTTCAGGCAGAACAAAGAAAGTTCAGACTAACAACGTGCAGCTTGACTTGTTTTCTGAATTGCTTATAGATGATGGCAAGCGTAACATTATACCACCAAGAGTAGAACCGAAACCGATAATAGATACTACTCCACGACCTTATACCACAATGATGTCTTCGCATCTGAAGGACGGTTCTATAGTAAGGCAAGGTACACAGCTTGGATTTCTGTCGAATACTTCTTTCGGTAATCCAACTTTCAATCCGCTTGATCTTCCAATCAGTCAATTGACAAAATTAGGCAAGTACATTGATTTAAGAGATTGTTATCATCGTCTGTATGACAACGAGAGTGAAACAAGAACGGAAGACAAGGAGGAACGCAGTAAACTGAACCGGCTTTATGATGATTTTGTAGGCTTCTATGGCTTTTTGAATACGAAAAAGAATCTGGATGTACTGAAAATGGATCCAGGTGCTACTGAGATACTTTTTCTTGAACGTTCACGTGAAGGACAGCTTATAAAGGCTGATATTTTCGACCATCCTGTTTCGTTTCAAGTGAATGAGGTCAAGACTGTTACGACTTCACTTGAAGGACTTGCTGCTTCACTAAACAAGTACGGTGATGTGAATTTGCCTTATATATGTTCGCTTTTACCTGATAAGGAGGAAGATGAGATAATTTCCGATTTGGACGGACGAATCTATTATAATCCTCTTGAAGGAGGTTATGAGATTGCAGACAGATTCATATCCGGTAATGTCGTGGAAAAGGCAGAGCAGGTGGAATGGTGGTTAGAGAATCATCCTGGCAATGAAGAGGCAAAAAAGAGTCTTGAAGCATTGAAGGCTGCTGTACCTACGCCAATATCTTTCGGAGAGCTTGATTTCAATTTCGGTGAAAGATGGATTCCGGCAAAGGTATATGAAAAGTTTGCGTGTGAGTTTTTTGAAACAGATGTAAGTGTGCGCTTTGCTGCAAGTGCAGATGAATATTCAGTAAAGTGCAGCAGTAAAAATGGTAATATCAATCATAAGTATGCCGTAAAGGGTGAGTTCAAGACTTATGACGGTATTAACCTGATGAAACATGCCTTGCATAATACGATACCGGACATAACAAAAAGCAAGACGGTTGTTGATTTTAATGGTAATGAAACTGAAATTAAGGTAAGGGATGGCGCAGCCATTCAGTTGGCCAATACAAAGATTGAAGAAATCCGGAATGGGTTTACAGATTGGCTACAGTCGCAGCCGGATGGATTCAAGAACAAGTTGGCAGAAAAATACAACAGGTTGTTTAACTGTTTTGTACGTCCTAATTATGATGGAAGTCATCAGGAGTTTCCGCAGCTTGATTTGAAAGGTTTGGGCTTTCCTGATTTGTATAAGAGTCAGAAAGATGCTATCTGGATGCTGAAAGTGAATAATGGTGGTATATGCGACCATCAGGTGGGAGCCGGAAAGACTGTTATCATGTGTTGTGCTGCATACGAGATGAAACGTCTTGGTATTGTAAATAAGCCCATGATTATCGGACTGAAGGCAAATGTGTTTGATATTGCAAATACTTTCAGAAAGGCTTATCCCAATGCCAGAGTATTATATCCCGGTAAGAATGATTTTACACCGCAGAACAGGCAGCGTATCTTTAATGACATAAAAAACAATGACTGGGATTGTATTATCCTTACGCATGAGCAGTTTGGAATGATACCTCAGTCTTTGGATATTCAGCAGGCAATTCTTCAGAAGGAACTTGACAGTGTGGAAGAAAACCTGCAGGTTCTTATCGAGCAGGGTAAGGAGGTGTCACGTGCCATGCTGAAAGGTGTGGAGAAGAGAAAGATGAATCTTGAAGCTAAATTGAAAAGTATTGCAGACGATATAGCTTCACGAAAGGATGATGTGGTGGATTTCAAACGAATGGGTATAGATCATCTGTTTGTAGATGAAAGCCATAAATTTAAAAATCTGATGTTCAACACACGTCATGACCGTGTAGCCGGACTTGGAAACTCGAATGGAAGTTTGAGGGCACTCAATATGCTGTTTGCTATCCGTACCATTCAGGAGAGGACCGGAAAAGATCTTGGTGCTACTTTCCTAAGTGGTACAACTATCAGCAATTCACTTACGGAACTTTATCTGCTGTTCAAATATTTAAGACCTCAGGCACTTGAAAAGCAGAATATAAACAGTTTTGATGCCTGGGCAGCCGTGTTTGCGAAGAAGACTACTGACTATGAGTTTTCTGTAACTAATGAAATTGTGCAGAAGGAACGATTCCGTCACTTTATCAAAGTTCCGGAGCTGGCAGCTTTCTATGCTGAAATCTGCGACTATCGTACAGCGAAGGATATAGGTATAGACCGTCCGGAGAAGAATGAGATTCTTCATAATATTCCACCTACACCCGTTCAGGAGGAATTTATAAAGAAGTTGGTGGAGTTTGCTCGTACAGGTAATGCTACTTTGTTGGGCAGAGAACCATTGTCACAAAAAGAAGAAAATGCGAAGATGCTCATTGCAACTGACTATGCACGAAAGATGTCACTTGATATGCGAATGATAGATCCGTCATATGAGGATCATGTGGACAATAAAGCTTCTCATTGTGCAAAAATGATTTCGGAATATTACAAGAAATTTGATTTTGTAAAAGGTACACAGTTCGTATTTTCCGATCTTGGTACTTATAAGCCTGGAGAATGGAGTGTATATTCTGAAATCAAACGTAAACTGGTGGAAGATTATGGTATCCCTTCCTCAGAGGTTCGTTTTATTCAGGAATGTAAGACTGAACAGGCTAAAAAAGCAATGATAGAGGGAATGAATAAAGGAACTATCAGGGTGCTGTTCGGCTCAACAGAAATGTTGGGTACCGGAGTTAACGCACAGGAACGTGCTGTTGCGGTGCATCATCTTGACACGCCTTGGGTTCCTTCTGCTTTGGAGCAACGTGATGGCCGTGCTGTTCGTAAAGGCAACTGGGTAGCCAAACAACATGCTGACAATAAAGTTGATGTGATTGTATATGCTGTAGAGAAGTCCCTTGATTCATATAAATTCAATCTGTTACATAACAAGCAGTTGTTTATTAATCAGCTAAAGACTAACAGTTTGGGTAAAAGAACCATTGATGAAGGTGGAATGGATGAACAGAATGGACTTAACTTCAGTGAATATGTGGCTATTCTTTCTGGCAACACGGATTTGTTGGAGAAAGCCAAGTTGGAAAAGAAGATTACGGCACTTGAAAGTGAACGTAAAAGTTTTGCCAAGGAACGTGATGAAGCAAAATTCCGTTTGAATACTATTGACAAATCTATTGACTTTCATACAAAGCAGGCGAATGAAGCTAAAGCTGATATGGAGCAGTTCAACCGTCTTGCATGTAAAGATAGTGACGGTAATTTGCTTATTGACTTAAAGTTGAATGGAATTGAAAGCCAGGATATAAAAGTCCTTGCAGCAAAACTCCAGGAGATTTCTAATAAAGCCAGAACCAACGGTGGATATCAGCAGATAGGTGAGATTTATGGTTTTCAGGTGGTCGTAAAGAGTGAAGCATCCCAAAAGGATATGTTCGATTTTGTGGATAACCGTTTTATGGTTAAGGGTATGGGAAACATATACTATACGCATAATAACGGTCATTTGGCAAATGATCCCAAATTGGCTTGCATGAACTTTCTGTCTGCTTTGGAAAAAATTCCCAAGGTAATAGAAAACCATGAACGTGAGCTAGAAAAAGTAAAACGTGATGTTGAAACGTATAAAGCCATAGCTTCAGGTGAATGGAAAAAGGAAGGTGAACTGAGAAAACTTAAATCTGAACTTTCTGAGTTGGACCGCAAAATTAGTCTTACTATTAATAAGAATAAGGATGATGGTGATAAGGAACAGGGGGTTAAGACTGATACTTCAGGAGAGGTTCATTATAGGATTGATAAGGGAAATGATGGGGTTAAGGTGAAATGGAGGTAATAATATAAAAACAGAGAATATGAGTTTTTCTTATAATTCTCTGTTCCCTAAATATTTTTATATATTTGTCTTATGAATAATTATATATAATTCGTTATTAAATTATGGATATAAATTCAGCTTTATTTGGCACGCTGCTAGGCTCTGTTGTGACAATAATAGTACAATCAATTATTAATTATTTCTCTGAAAAAAAGAAATATGAGAGAGAGTTAAAGAAGATGGTTTTTACAAAGAAAATAGAGGCAATAGAAAAAGCTATGTCATGGTACCAGGAAGCCTTAGATTGCTACGCTATGCTCAGATCTTCTTGTAATGAATTAAAAGCACAATATTCAGATTTTTCTTATAACAAGTTATGCTATGCTGGTAGTGTTTGTCAGAAGTTGTTTTCTGAGTCTAGTAATAGATTGAATCCGGTGTATTTATACTATTCTTTTGAGAAAATTAATATAAAATACGATTCTGCTGGTTCTATTGATTATATAAACTTTGCATTAGCAGAAATTTCCAGATTAAATCAAACAGCATTATTATTAAGGGATCAAGGTTTTAAGGATGATTGTACTGAGATTATAGATATGAGAAATAAGGCTATTGATTTACTCGCTAAAATGGTTTTTAGTATTGATACTCAAATTTCCATTATATTAGAAATACAAACAGTTCTTAGAGCAGATTTAAATCAATATAAATAACAGCTGTTTACTCAATGCGATATTCATGTTTGTAAATATGTTATTAACAAGTTGCTAATAATTTCCTTCATATATATTTTTTCCGTATATTTGTAAAACAATTATTTTATTTATGGAAGATGATGTAAAAAAAATATATGATACAATAAAAGATTATAGGAATGATGATGGTATTTATATAACAGAAGACCATATCGTTGAATGGGCAGAGCAATTTGGAGGAGATAAAGAGTTTATAATTAGTGAACTTGCACATATAATACCTAAGGTGTATGTTTCTAAATTAACAGCTAAGATTTTTATCAAAAAACATATTGACTTTATTATGCAAAAAAATGCATATCAGTCTATACAGCAATTTTTAATGGATGTTGGTTTTTTAAATTTGCAGTTACCACATAAGAGTCAACCGGCAATCTTAAGTTTATTAGAAGAAATATTGACTGTTGAATATAAAGAATCATATCTAAAATATGAAACATTTCCTAAAAAAATATATATATATTTTGATGATATATTAGCCACAGGGAGTACAATCGGGAGAGATATTATAAAATGGCTAAATGAGGAGGATGACAAGAAAATTCCAAATTTTGAGAATTTATTAAATGATAAATTTAAATTATATATTAATATATTCTGTTGTCATTCTTGGGGACTATCTTTTTTGAAGTTCAGATTGAAGAAAACTTTTGTGGACAAAATAGATACTAAAATATCTTATTTTTATAATTATGAGGTGCAGAATCATGCTAAATGGAATAATCAGATGTTAAATGTGGCATTTCCTATTGAAGAACAGGAACAAAATGTTCAAGCTTATTTATTAGGATTAGGAGTAGATAAATATGGCGATTATGCGTATAGAAAAACAGGAACGCCAAAAAATGAAGTGTTTTTTTCATCTCCTGAAAATAGAATTAGGTATGAAAATATATTGCTCCAGAAAGGATTGTCAATAATAAATATGATACAAGGTAGCATAAATCCCCGTATAAGACCGTTGGGATTTATTAATCCCAATTATAAAACATTTGGGCTTGGTACACATTTTTTTACGTGGAGAAATGTTCCTAATAATAGTCCACTTGTCTTTTGGTGGGAAGTGAATGGACATAATTGGAAACCTTTGTTCTCTGTTGCAAATAGAGGACTACAATAAATTGTTTGTATGAAAATATCAGAAAAAATCTATAATAAATATGAAGTTGCTATTTTTGGTAAAACAACATCTCAGTTTGGAGGTTTATCAAACATGGCTCCAAATTATTCATTATTTGTAAATGAAATAAATATTGCTAATACAGAAATTCTGTATCAATGTTGTAGGTTCCCGCTTTTCCCTAAAATACAAGAACAGCTTATAGCATTATCAAACCCAATGGAAGCTAAAGCTTTAAGTCGTAAGTATATACAATATTCAAGACAAGATTGGGATTTCGTTAAGTATGATGTAATGAAATGGTGCTTAAAAATTAAGCTACTTCAAAATTATGAATCTTTTTCTAAACTTCTTTTGAGTACAGGTAATAAAACTATTGTTGAGTATTCATTAAAGGATACCACGTGGGGGGCATCTCCTTTTGGTGACAATATGTTAAAAGGAAAGAATGCTTTAGGACGTTTATTGACTGAAATTAGAGAAATTGAAGTAAAAAATAATCTATTATCTAATAAAGTACCCCCTTTGGATATACCAGCTTTTTTATTGTTTAATAATCCAATAAAAAGTGTACATAATGTAGATTTTGTAATAGATGATTTCTATGATGATGCATATTGATGGCTTTATGAATTTCCATTTACAAAGTCTAATATTAATAGTTCATATTGTATAATAAAAAAGAATATGTATTAAAATATACTTTGGGGGTAAAGGCTGACAAATGAGAATAATTTAAATATGGACATGGCATATAATTATTTTCTTAATATCAGCCGTAAGAATATATATTATACGTCTTACCTTTAGTGAAAGAATCAGTAAAATAAGATGTATAAAGAAAATAAACTATATCAGAATTGGGCAAAAATGGCTTTTCCTGTAGTGGATTTTTCAGAAAGAACATACAATTAATCTTGTTTATATTTACGTAAAAGGCACTATAAAATGTTTATAGTGCCAAATTCCTTTTAATAGATATGTAGATCAAATGTCATTTCTTTTTTATCGTCTTTCCTTTTGATGTGCAAGAACGTCTTTTGCATAAAACAATCGTCTGCCACCAATCTTTACCGAAGTAACTTTTCTTTCGTAAGCCCAGCGGTAAACGGACTTGGGAGCAATCTTGACTATTTTGGAAACATCTACCACATCGAGAAGAGTGTCTGGACCAACCAGCAGTTGGCTCTTCTCCAGATTGCTCAATGTAGTTTCTATGGCTTTAAGGCGGATAAGGATTTCTTTTATCCATACATCCATTTCTTCATCATTATTCATAGGCTGATATTCCCGATTATATAATAGTTACTGGAATCTTGCAACAACATTTCGTTTTCTTTCATGTATCGGATATAACTTTTGGCTGTACGTTCTTTTACGTCAAGCATATCCATTATTAATTCTGTCAAGTCATTGTAAGATACCTTTTTGCGTGATTTGAATATTTCTTTGGAAATATTGGAAAGTTCTGTTCGTTTTCGTTTTTCCTTATCTTCAATAGATTTTTCTCCGGCATAGACGTGCATGTCCTTTGTTTTATCCCAGGTAAAGAGTAACATGGGAACATCAAGAGGGCTACCATCCCTTACTTTAATGGCTTTTACAACTGAGTAGGCCGGATTTTCATCTTTCTCAATGGAGAGGATAGCGGCTACATATTCCGGAGCATACCCGTTCACTTTCCGGCAGCTTATTAGGGTATAAAAC
>OGJK01001575.1_pt1 | contig 20381 bp, 10 predicted proteins | sample 1571961 | NCBI WGS metagenome assembly OGJK01 (sample SAMEA2582120, study PRJEB24529) | metagenome | biome: Human gut stool | place: China | collected 2011 | reverse complement strand
CTCTTGTGAACCGGAAATCCATGCATGTATCCCGCAACCATGATATTTATATGGGAGGAGCTACCGGATTGGTAACCATTCGTGAAAGTAGTCTGTATTATCCTCCGAAAATATACGATCTGGAGTTGGCTCATTTGTATGTCAACAACAAAGAGATAACAACAGGCGATCAAACCGGTATTTTAAATAAATCCTTTGCCTATACCGGACGGATCAAATTGAATTACTTGCAAAATGTGTTTTCTATCGGTTTCTCAACAGATAATTTTCTGCATATAGGCGGTGGTGAGGTAGAATATCGGTTGATGGGGTATAATGATGAATGGAGCGAGAACCGTCTGGGAAATGACATTACTTATACAAATATCTCTCCGGGTGATTATGTCTTTGAGATCAGGCTGAAGAACTTCCCGGAAGTAATCAGATCGCTGGATATAACGATTACGCCACCTTTCTATGCTACTTGGTGGGCCTATACTATTTATGTATGCGTGATTCTGACTATTCTATTCTTCATCGTGAGAGAATATAGAATCCGTCTGTTCCTGAAAACTTCATTGGATTTTGAACTTCGCGAGAAACAATACATTGAAGAGATGAATCAATCCAAACTTCGTTTCTTCACGAATATCTCGCATGAAATCAGAACTCCGATCACTCTTATCCTGGGGCAGGTTGATCTGTTGCTGAATTCCGGCAAATTGTCTACCTATGCTTATTCGAAACTGTTGAATATACATAAAAATGCAGGTAACCTGAAATCATTGATTACGGAGCTGCTTGATTTCCGGAAACAGGAGCAGGGACTTTTGAAACTGAAAGTTTCTCAATTTGATTTATATTCTTTGCTCAAAGAGCATTATGTATTGTTTAAGGAGTTGGCTGCTAACAGGAATATTTCGTTTGTTTTGCATGCCGACTGCGAGCAATGCCTCGTGTGGGGGGACCGGATGCAAATACAGAAGGTGGTTAATAATTTGCTATCTAATGCTTTTAAATATACTTCAGACGGTGGAACTATCCGTATGGAATTGGCTGATGGAACGGAGGAATGTATGTTTTCCGTTTCAGACAATGGGGCAGGAATATCCGAGGAAGATTACGTGAAGATATTCGAGCGGTTCTATCAGGCCGAGAATATCGGACAGTATGGAGGAACGGGTATCGGGCTGGCTTTAAGTCAGGGGATTGTGAAAGCTCATCAGGGAGATATAACTGTAGAAAGCCAGTTGGGGAAAGGTTCATGCTTTAAGGTCACTCTGAAGAAAGGAGATGCTCACTTTGATTCTTCTGTTTCCCGGATTGAACCGGAGCAGGATAAGGAATATATTTATTATTCGGAAGATAAAGAACTATTGGTTAAGGAGGTACAAACGGCTCAAAGTGAGAGTGGGACTACTGACTGCAAGCTGTTGGTTATTGATGATAATGAAGAAATCAGAAATATCCTTGTAGATATCTTTTCTCCATTGTACACGGTTGAAACTGCAAGTGATGGTGAGGAAGGGTATGAGAAAGTAAAGATGATGCAACCTGATCTGGTTATTTCGGATATTATGATGCCCGGAATGCCCGGAACGGAATTGTGTGCCAAAATTAAGAACAATATTGAAACTTGTCATATCCCTGTCGTTCTTCTGACTGCCCTTAGTGCGCCCGAACGTGAGTTGGAAGGATTGAGAATTGGAGCGGATATTTATGTGGTGAAGCCATTTAATATGCGGCGGCTGGTGATGCAATGCAATAATCTGATTAATACCCGCAGACTTTTACAGAATAAATATGCCCATCAGCTGGATAGCAAAGCGGAGAAGATTGCAACGAATGAACTCGATCAGAGGTTTATCGAACAAGCGACGCAGGTAGTGGAAGATAATATGGAAAATCCCGAATTCAGTGTAGATGTCTTCTCACGTGAGATGGGGGTGGGACGTACTGTCTTATTCCAGAAGATAAAAGGTATCACGGGAAGTACGCCAAATAATTTTATCATGAATCTGCGTCTGAAAAAAGCGGCATATTTTCTGCAGAATTCTCCGGAAATGAATATATCGGATATTGCTTACCGGTTAGGATTTGGAAATCCTCAATACTTCAATAAATGTTTTAAAGAACTTTTTGATATTGCTCCTACGCAATACCGAAAAGCTCATAATACCTCCTCCGAACCCTCTGTGAAGTGATTAAAATAAGTCATCTGAATTTTTAGACTAGATAAAACGAACAATTCGATAGGGTGCAATATATTCAAATGCGATACTTTTGTGGCGTTGGATAATGCCAGCTTGTACTTGAGTTTTCTTTGGTTAAGTGTGTCCGCACACACTTTCATTTGGTAGACCGGGTGCTGTGTAATCTTTATTCTAATATAATAATTATTGTGTAGTATTATGAAAGACAAATATCCATATAGTAAATAAAAGATAGCATCTTATTGGAGAGAATCAATATATTTTTCCCAATTAATTAAGTAGTGAGTAAAACCTTGATAATTAACCAATTTAATTTTATTCTAGTTATGAAAAATTTGCAGAGTAGGACAAAAGTGCGGTTGCTTCAGTCGTTCCTTTTGATTTCCTTGAGTCTCTTTTTCCTTGTCAATCCGGCTTATGCTCAAGGCGGGTTTGCAGTGAAGGGAGTTATTGTGGATAAAACAGGATTTCCTTTGCCTGGCGCCAATGTGATGGAAAAGGGAACATCTAATGGAACAATTACAGATTTAGATGGTAATTTCTCATTGAATGTTTCGAAGAAGGGAGTTACTTTGACTGTATCATTCATGGGATATACCCCTAAAGATGTGGTAGTGAAAGATAAAACAATGAATATTACGCTTGAAGAGAACTCTAAGCTATTGGACGAAGTAGTGGTAGTGGGTTACGGTACGATGAAAAAGCGTGATGTAACAGGAGCTATTACTTCCATCTCAAGCGAGGCCATTGAGCAAAAAATGGCTACTAATGTTTTTGAAGCACTGCAAGGTACTACTGCCGGTGTACAGGTGGTGTCCGGTTCCGGACAGCCCGGTGAATCTTCTTCTATCAAAATTCGTGGTACTTCCACTTTTTCTGCCGAAGGTGTGACTCCTCTTTATATTGTAGACGGTGTTCCTTTGGAAAGTATCGATGGTATCAATACCAATGATATTACTTCTATGGAAATTTTGAAGGATGCCGCTTCTGCAGCTATCTACGGTTCCCGTTCGGCTAACGGTGTGATTATTATCACAACCAAGAGCGGTCAGGAAGGTAAGGCTCGTATTGATATCAAGTATAATCACTCATGGGGTACATTGTCTCATAAGGTGCCACAGGCAAATCGTAAAGAGCGTCTGTTGTACGACCAGTACCGCAAAGAGTATTTTGAAACATACGGCGGAGGTAATCCGGATGAAAGTATTGATATTCTGGATGATCCGTTGAATTCATTCTTCAATGTAGACAATGATTATCTGGACATGATTACAAGTACTGCGCAGAAAGATCAGGTGGATATCAGCGTAGGTGGCGGTACAAAGAAACTGAAATATTTCATCAATACCGGTTATTATAACGAGAAGGGTATTATTTCCAATACCGGTTTCCAGAGATTAAATACTCGTATCAACTCCGATTATTCACCGACAGACTGGATGAATATGGGTAGCCGTATTTCTCTTACTTATTCTAAAAAGAAAGGTCTGAATGAAGGTACGTTATTGAGCGCAGTGTTGACTCGTCGTCCTTATTTCAATACTTATTATCCGGATGGCTCTTTGGTCGGGGTGTTTAATGGCCAGAAGAATCCTATTGCACAGGTCAATTATACCACTGACTTTACGGATTCTTATAAGGCTAACTTCTTCCAGTTCTTTGAAATCAAATTCAACAAGTACTTGAAGTTCAGAGCCAATATAAATGCCAACTTCTATTTGGACAAGCGCAAAAAACTCGAACCTAGTCTTATTACTGATGAATGGCAGAAACAGAATAAAGGGTATTCTTATAATTACCTCAACTGGAACTGGATGAATGAAGATTTCATCACTTATGCACGCAAAATCAAAGGACATAATTTCAGCGCGATGGTGGGTGTCAGTGCTCAACAATGGCGTTATGAAAATGAAACCTTTGTAGGTTTGAATTCATCTACCGACTTTATTTATACGATGAATGCATTTGCTGCCAATTTGGATTTGTCATCTACAGGATCTACCTTGAGTAATCATTCCATGGCTTCTGTCTTTGCACGTGTGACGTATGATTATCTGGGAAAATATCTGTTTACAGCGAATATCCGTCGTGACGGCTCTTCTCGTTTTGCGAAAGAAAACAAATGGGGTAATTTCCCTTCAGTATCAGTGGGATGGCGTTTCTCTGATGAGAAATTCATGAAGTTCTCGAAGAAATTCCTGGAAGATGGTAAGATTCGTGTAAGTTATGGTATCACCGGTAATGAGGCGATCGGAAACTATGATTATATTTATTCTTATTCTCCGAATTCTATCTATGACGAAGTGGGTGGCGTTATTCCGACTCGTATCGGTAAAGACAATCTGAAATGGGAGGAAACCAAACAATTCAACCTTGGTTTGGACTTGAATTTCTGGAATAGCCGTTTGACAATCACTGCTGATTACTACGATAAATATACAGACGGTTTGTTGGCAAACTACCAACTGCCTAAAGAATCCGGTTTTGCATATATGAAGACAAACGTCGGTGAGATGAGCAACCGCGGTTTTGAAATTGCCGTTACCGGTGATATTATCCGCACAAAGGACTGGAAGTGGAATGCTTCTTTCAATATCTCCAGAAATATCAACCGCATTGAGAAACTGTCTGAAGGTAAGGCATATATGGAAGGTGATATCTGGTGGATGCAGGAAGGCGGTCGCGTAGGTGACTTCTATGGATTTAAAAGTGCCGGTGTCTTTGCTTATGACGAATCGAATGCTTTTACAGATAAATGGGAGCAACTGACTCCGGTGTTTGAAAATGGTGTATTCCAATACAAGTATTTATTGAATGGAAAGGAATATGCAGGTGATATTCGCCAGAAAACGTTACCGAACGGCAAACCGTTCCGTGGCGGAGATTACAACTGGGAAGAACCGGAAGGAACCCGGGATGGTGTGATTGATGATAACGACCGTATGGTGATTGGTAATGCCATGCCTGATGTGACCGGTGGTTTGAATACAACCGTGACCTGGAAAAACGTAAGTCTGTATTTGGGATTCTATTATTCTTTGGGAGGACAGATTTATAATGCCGCTGAACATAATCGTAACATGTTCAAATATACGGGAACCACTCCTTCACCGGAAGTAATTCATAATATGTGGTTGCATCCGGGCGACCAGGCTATCTATCCGCGTCCGTATAATGATGATTATAACAATGCACGTATGGGTAACTCGTTCTATTTGGAAGATGCTTCCTTTATTCGTCTGCAGAACGTACGTATAGCCTATGATCTTCCTGAAAACTGGATAAAGAAGCTGATGTTGAAGAATATAAATATCTACGCTTTTGTAAACAACGCATTGACATGGACCAACTATTCGGGATTTGATCCTGAATTCTCTACGAGTAATCCTCTGCAGGTAGGTAAAGACTCTTACCGCTATCCGAGAAAGAGAGAATATGGTATTGGTTTTTCTGCAAACTTTTAATTGAAGATATCGTATGAAGAATATAAAATATTTTGTTGGAGCTGTATGCCTGGCTCTATCATTGAATAGCTGTTCAGACTTTCTGAATGAGGAACCGGTAAGTGAAATTCCGGCAGGTGACATGTGGCAGACTGCCCGTGACGCTAAGGCAGGTATAAATGAAATTTATGGACTGTTGCGTTCCACTTTACGCGAGAATTATTTTTATTGGGGTGAGTTCCGTTCGGATAACGTAGCTCCCGGAGCACCGGTGATGGCCGATCAGGCACGTGTGATTAACAACCTGATGTCTACGGACGAGAAATGTGCGAAATGGACGACCTTGTATCAGATGATTAACCAGACCAATCTGGCCATCAAATATGTTCCTAATATCAGTATGCCTGATGTGGCAGACCGTAATGATTACCTCGGACAAGCGTATGCGTTGCGTGCTTTGGCTTACTTCTATGCTATCCGTGTCTGGGGAGACGTACCTTTGTTTATAGAACCTACTGAAAAGTATTCGGAGGCTATCTACAAGGAACGTACAGATAAGAATTATATTCTGGAACATGTTATTCTTCCTGACCTGAAAAAGGCGGAAAGCCTGATTAACCGTAATAAGAATTACGAACGCAAGCGTATTTCTATCTGTGGCGTATGGGCTATCATGGCGGACGCTTATATGTGGGCTGAAGAATATAATCTGGCTGACCAGACCATTGATAAAATGGCAACTATTGCTTCCAAAAAGGGTGGACGCTTTGTAGACTTCGAACCTAACATTGCTACTTGGCATACCATGTTTACGGAAGAACTCAACAATAAGCCTTCGGATGATACGCCCGAAAATGATGAATATAACTCCAGAGAGTTAATATTCCTTGTTCATTTCAACATGGATGAAGTCGGCACGAATGGTTACAGTTATATGTATCAATGGTTTTCCGGTTCAGGAAACCGTGCGGCAGTTATGTCCGACAAGTTTATGAGCATCTTTGATGAAAAGGATATGAAAGGTGATTTGCGCAAAGATTATACGGTGAAGAATTACCAGAATGGAAATGAATTGCGTAAATATATGGCAGGTGACATCAGTAACTCTTTGAATAAGACATGCGAAGTAGCCTATCCAATTTATCGTTACACAGATATGATGTTGTTGCAAGCAGAAGCTCGTGCTCATCAGGGAAAATGGGGTGAAGCTTTGGATTTAGTAAAAACTGTACGTGACCGTGCCGGATTGAACACGTTGACTGAAAATGATTTTGCTTCTGAAGACGAAGTCGTTAATTATATATTGCGTGAACGGCAAGTGGAATTAGCCGGCGAAGGACGCCGCTGGTTTGACTTGTTGCGTACCGGAAAGTGGAAGGAAGTGATGAAACCGATTAACGGAATGGAACAGGACGGAAACGAACTCTTCCCGATTCACTATTCACATATCTTGGAAAATCCGAAGATTGTGCAGAACACGTATTATGGTAATACTAACAACTAAAAAAGGTAGAAACAATGAAAAAGACAATATTATATAAGACCCTTTTCTTTTGTTGGGCGATATTGGCATTGACCGGCTGTGACCTGGACTTGCAGAAGAATTATGATTATGAGCCTTCGGTGGATGATCCGTATGTAAAAGTGACAGCGTGGGAATATTTCCAAGATCACAAAGATATGTTCTCGGAGTTGATAGCAGCTATTGAGTATACAGGTCTGAAGGACTATTATACCCAGACTGACAATAAATATACTTTTCTGGCTTTGAATAATGCAGGTATGCAGTTGTATCGTGAAAATGAATTTGCAGGTGCAGCATCCATTACCGATTGTGATAAAGAGAAAGTAACGAACATGTTGCTTTATCACATTGTAGACGGTGAATATAGTTCTTATGGACAGTTGCAGGTGGAACCGATGTTCGTATTGACGATGCTGAAAGGAGAGAATGGACTGATGACAATGTCTGTATGGAAAAACCCATGGCAGGCTGCAGTAGGTAAGATTCTGGTGAATCAGACCGGAAGCAACGGGAAATCTCCACAGCGTCAGGCTAAGACTAGCAACATTCTGCCGACGAACGGTGTGATTCATATATTTGAGAACTATTGCAAATATTCCAAATAACCACAGTTAATTAAAAAGAGAACTAATTATGATTCGTAAAATATATACCTTATTAATACTAGGACTTTGCCTGGGCTTTGCTGCCTGTAGCGATGATAATGATGGTCTGGATCCTAATGCGGCTGCTCCTGTGATTAAATTCCCGATGGAACAACTGGATGTGGATTTAAATAAAGTAGATAATCTGCCGGTAGTGGCTGTCATAAAGTCGCAGGCCGGACTCCAGAGTGTGACAATGAAATTGCAGACAGTGGAGGGGGTGACCGAATATAAAACGGTGACTGAATTTTTTAATCCCAATTCTTACAGCTTGTCTGAAAATCTGGAATACAATGCAAATTACGAAGCCTTTATCATTGAGGCTACGGATAAATTGAATCATGTTACGAGCGGAACTTTACCAATTGCTGTTACCGATGTAATGGCACGTCCTGTCATAACATTCGACCCGGAAGAGATTATATATGATGAAATGGATGAGAATCCGGTAATGCCTCGTACTACTTTTAAAATTGTTTCGGAAGCAGGTTTGAAGAAAGTGGAAAGATTCTTGGTCTCTACGGACGGACAAACACCGAAAGGCAGTGATATACTGAATGGCGACAAAACGTATGAGCACGATGAACTGATAGAATATAAAGAAGGCGATAAGGGCTTTAAAGTGAAAGCGGAAGATATCTATGGTAATATCACAATTTCTACTTTGCAGGTGTCATATAAGACTGTTCCGGTTCCTGTATTGACTTTGGGTAAAGAGCTTATTACTACTGATGAAGGAGTAGAAACGGAAGTTCCGATGCACATCGAATCCGTTCGCGGTGTAAAACAGGTAGCTATCTTCCGGGTGGAGAATGGAGTAAGTACAGAGATTTTCCGTGAGCAGATAGTGGGCGATAACAAGAATTTTGATTATAAGCCTAAGGTGCAACTGACAGAAGAAACATCTCAACTCAAGGTGGTTGTTTCTGATGGTCGGGAAGGCAAGGAAGTTATAGGGATCGTAAAGACCTATGTGAATATGGAGGTTGTCCAACTTAAGGTTGGCAGTCATGTATTGGCCAATGCCGAACCGTTCGCTCTGATTTCGTTGAATGATATGAAAACGTATTCGGTAGATGAAGCTATTTCCAGTGTGGAAAGCGCTAAGAATGTTGATATAAAGTTCTTTATAAATTCTGCTAATAGTGTTCTTTCTTTCCGTTTCTATTCGATGGAGAATGTAGATAGCAAGAATAGTCTGTATAAAGGATCGGGCGGAAAGTCCTTGAGCAATCTGCCGGCTAAGAATATGACAAAATTTGTGTTATTCCCGGCAGGCTTTGATTACGATGCGGCTTCTCGTTCTTCTATTAAGAATGAATATTTGGCTGGAAGTGCCGATCAGAAAGTGTATATGACAATTGATAACTTTGTCGGCAGTGTGATTGGATTTAAGACTAGTGGTAATTCAAGTGCCGGTGGAGAAAGATACGGTGTCATGAAGGTACTTGATGTCTCCGGAAAGATGGATAATAATACGACCAAACAGATAGCAACGGTTGAAATCAAATTCCCTAAGAAGAAGTAAACAGGGTAGTATTACCTAGCGTCTGAAGTCTTAATAGAAAACTTCTTTTCTATTAAGACTAAACTTCCCTTTCATTGGGAATAAAGTTGTTCTCTGTCCGATACAAACTATAAACGAAGCTTCCGTTTTTATAAATGCAAGTTGCGTTTATAAAAACAAAGCTTTCAATTATGAAAACAAAGCTTGCGTTTATAGTTTATAATAGGGATAAAAGAAGTTTGCAACAAGGGGGAAGGAAGTTCTCTCCTTGTAGAGAATAACTTTTCTATTAATAGCCAACGCGAGAGTTAGTAACAGCTATCCCGGTGAACCGTAGATAGAGTATACGAAAGATGCGACTGATAACAAATACGATGGTTAAGTAATAATGTGCAGTAGCTGAAAGTAATATGAGAAAACATATAATATATAGGTATTTCCTCTTTTTATCTTTGGTCGGACTGATGCAGTTGACGTTTAGCTGTTCCTCCTCTTCCAACGAAATAGAACCTTTGAAACCGGAAGGAGAAGATACTCCTTTGGAAAAAGATGAATATACTTTTATGAATGTAGAATACCGGAAGTGGCAGAACGGAACTTTCCAGGCATGGACAACGGCAGATTCAAGGGAAACACGTACCATTGATAATATGAATTGGTATACTCCCTCTTCGGATTATAGCCGGACTGCATGGGGAGGACGAATCGGTTTACAACCTTCATCTGTGGTTGGAAAAGAAGGCTTTTTCCGAGTGGCTAATTGTGGAGGCCGTTCTTATTTGCTCGATCCGGATAATGGAGCTGTTATCATTCATGGAATTCAGCATGTTCGTCCGGGAGAATCTACTGCTCATAAGAAGGCTTTCGGTACTCGATACGGTAGTGAGGCGCGATGGAGTGAAGAGACTGGCAAACTGTTAGCAGACAATCATATAAACTATATTTCGTATGGCTCGAACCGTATTGAAGTATTTCCTGCTGCAGTACGTGGTAACTTGTTGACCCCTAAGACGCAAAAGATTGCTTATGCAGAGAATCTGTATCTGCTTCGTACCTTTATGTGGGATATGAGTAAGAATTTGGGCTACGCGTTTGATGATGACAAATATAATCGCTTAGTTCTTCTTTTTGAACCCACATTTGCTACGTACATAGATCGTCTCGTACAAGAGAAGTCAGCTTTATTTGCCGGTGACCGGCATTTTATAGGTTTCTATCTTGACAATGAATTGCCATTTGCCAGTTATCAGAATGCTGACCCTTTGCGAGGAATTGATCTGAAACATTTCTTGTCTTTGCCCGAACGCTATAAAGCTGCTCGTGAGTATGCAGAAAAGTTTATGCGGGATAACGGTATAGCTTCTACCGGAGTGATAACCAAGAAAAATCAGGAAGATTTCCGGGGGATGGTTGCTGATTATTATTATCAGTTGACCACCGCTACCGTCAGACGATATGATAAAGAGCATTTGATATTGGGAACACGTCTGCATGATTGGAGTAAATATAATCAGAAAGTGGTGGAAGCGTGTGCTCGTTATTGCGATCTTGTTTCCGTCAACTATTATGCACGTTGGCAACCGGAGGCAGATTTCTTGGCAAACCTGAAAGTCTGGTGTGGAGCGAAACCTTTTTTAGTTTCAGAATTCTATATAAAAGCGGAAGATGCCAGTTATCAGGGAACTGGATATGCTAATACTGAAGGAGGTGGCTGGTTGGTGCATACACAAAAAAATAGAGGTGAGTTTTATCAGAACTTCTGTCTTCGTTTGCTTGAAACTCGAAACTGTGTAGGCTGGGTACATTTTGAGTATAATGATGGTTACGATTCTAACGGAAAAGCTTCTAATAAAGGAGTGGTTTCCATCGAATACGAACCTTATGAATCTTTTCTGTCGCACATGCGGCAGTTGAATCTTTCAGTTCATTCATTGATCGATTATTACGATACAAAATCGGTTCAATAGATTGACGGAAACTTTAAATAGACAAATTGAATATTTAGAATTAAAATAGTTATGACCATGAAGAAGTTTAGTTTATTTGCAATCCTTTTAGGATTTAATATAGCTTTGGGAGCATGTTCCGATGATGATGCCGCTCCTGTAGTAAAAAATGAAATCTTTCAACTTCCGGAAAAGGCTTATGTACTGGCGGAACAATCCAGACGGGCTATTGTCATCAGAGATGCGGAGACGCACCGCAATATTTGGAGTTGGGATCCTTATACAGCCTGTGTTCCTGCTGCACAGCAGGGTTGGTTTGTTAATCCGAGTGAAGTAAAACCGGTTTTCAATAGACGCTATATCTTGATGACTGCCTCCGGCGGAGCTGTGGCTTTAATCCGTTTGTCCGATCATAAATTAATGTTCTACGCAAATTGCGGACAGAATCCCCACTCTGCGGAGGTATTGCCCGATGGAAATATCGTGACGGCAGAATCTAAATCCGGTGAAATCAATACCTTTGTGGTTGACACGGTTAAGGTATTGGGAGCAAAAGCTAATACGGTGAAGTTGGGTAATGCGCATAATGTTGTTTGGGATAAGAAAAGATCGTATCTTTATGCTACAGCTACCAAAAAAGAGGGAGTGACTGCATTATTCCGTTTTAAGTACGATGGCAACCGGAGTAATCCCAAGTTAATAAATCAGACTACCCTTTATACATTCAGCAATGAATCGGGTGGGCATGATTTGTTCCCGGTATATGGTGAAGAAGATAAATTATGGCTTACTGCTGCTTCGGCTGTCTATAAGTTTGATTTGACTGGAGTTACCGACGCTACGACTAATGACTCTACCGAACCTACTTGCGAGAAAGTTTACAGCATAGCCGATATAAAAAGTATCTGCAACGGACCGGATGGAATCCTGATGTTGAAACCGACTGAAGAGTGGTGGGCAGAAGGACTTGTAAATGAGAAGGGAGAAGAACTTTTCAAAATGGACGGAGCCAAGATTTATAAAGGCCGTTGGATGATAGACAATCTTTTCAGTTATCCGGAAAAGCATGATTTCGTGTTGAGTGAGGACTGATTAAGTATGGTGGAAGATTGATTAAGTACATAAGTTGAATAATTAAGTTTGGAACAATGAGGAAACTTCTTCTTTTTTTATTGGTATCTATCGCATTACCGGCCTTGGCGCAGAATGGAAAGAAAGTGTATGCCGACTTCCACGGTGTACGTTACACCCGGCAGCATGACGGAAAGTTGGGCCGTTGGGAAATGTATGCCAATACGGAAAAATCAAGTACCGGAAGGAAGTCGCTGTGTTATAATGCCGATCTGATAGATAGTGAAGGGCGGCATGAGATAGCGGCAGTGGCTTATCCCCAAGTCGGAATGCAGTCCAATCTCGATCCCGATTATATCGAATATCAGATATTGTCGGCAAAAGCGGCTAAGATAGATGGATTCTTTATCGAATGGGGGTTCAAGCCTCACGAAAATGACATCTTGCTGCGTGAGATGCAGAAAGTGGCAGCAAAGTATGACTTTGAAATCGGCGTAAACTGGTGCGACGGTTGGTTATATTATGACTGGATTACGAAGATTTATCCGGAAGTTAACACCCGTGAGGCAAAGACCGAATACATGGCTAAATGTTATCAATATCTGGTAGATAGTGTCTTCACAGATCCGACTGCTCCTATGGTGAAAGGAATGCCTGTTTTTTATCATTTCGGTCCCGGAGCGAAAGTCGATGAATACAAGAAAGTGTTATCACAAGTGAAGTTTCCGCAAGGAATGAGGCAGCCCGTTGCCTTACGCCGTTGGGCGGATTGGGGAAAACTGGAAAATGATAAATACATTCCCGTCACCCGCAGTGATGATATGGATGCTTGGGAAAAAGTGGGAGAAATACCGACTGCATGGCTTCCTGCCCGTGTTCGCACAAGAGATCAGGCACATGCTGAATGGGATAATTATGCCACACAGGATGATGTTATTGAGTTTATGAAACCTTTCCGTGATTCAATTTGGCATAGTAACAATCCTGCTTATACCATTAAGTCGGGATTTGCCATGCCGGGAATGGATAACCGGGGCTGTGCAGGCTGGGGACGTGGACACTTCTATTATATCCCACGTAACAATGGAGAAACTTATCAAAGTATGTGGAAGTTCTGTATGGCAGAGAAGGACAGCCTGGACATGATGTTTATCGCTTCGTGGAGTGACTATACCGAAGGACACGAAATAGAGCCGACCATTGAAAACGGTGACCGTGAACTACGTACGACTTTAAAGTATGCGGCGGAATTCAAAGACGAACAGGCGGACGAGCGTGGATTAACCTTACCTTTAATGCTTTTCCGGCTGCGAAAAGAAGCCCGTTTCCTGGAAAAGACGAAGATGGACGTATCCGCTTGTCAACGTTCGCTCGATAAGGCGGCATTGTTGATTAGCCAGGGACGTTATCCGGTGGCAATAGGCTTGTTGTCACAAATAGAAAATGATGTCAAGACGGCAAAATCCGCTTTGGCGGTTGAGATGATGCGTTTGCGTGAGTCGGGCATGAAGATTCAGGGAAAGCGAAAATCCGGTGGTTACAGTGCCGAAGAAACTCTCTCTGTCTCTTTGCCCAAAGAGCTGGTTTCCAAATTACAAATGAATAACTATGTAGGGTATCTCTATTTTGAATACCTGGACAAGGGAAATGAATCTCTTTTTATACGTTCATCTACACAGCGCGAACCGAAAGAGCCGTTTAAAATTGTATCCCGGATACGTACCGACAATACAGGTGAATGGAAAAGTGCAAAAGTAGAATTGTATAAGGATAATATCGTGAATGGATTCAATATGCCTACTTTCTATTTAAAAGGAAATGTCGTAGTTCGTAATTTGTCATTGGGTTATACGATCTACACAGTCAAATAAATGCATGGATGAAGAGTTTTAATTGGTTATTAGTTTTATCTGTACTATCCTGCTTCGGATGTTCCTCTCCGGTCCATGAAGATGACAGGGGATGTGCTTTCGTATCTGACAGTATTCAATATCGGGTCGAGTTTATGTCGGCGGGGTGCGTGCGGATTCTGTCTTTTCCCGAAGGTGATACGCTGGTAACAAAAAGATTGGTGGTCGATTCGGAAAAGCCGGCTTTTAAAGATTATAAATGGGAAGATACGGGACAGAAGCTACTCTTTCGCACCCGTGAACTTTCCGTAGCTTTTGATAAGGCAGATGCGGCTTTCACTTTTCAGGAAACATCCACAGGTAAGTTATTACTAAAAGAGAAAGGGGATAGAAAGGCACGGAACTTCAAACGTTCGGTTGCCGGAGGTGAACAATGTCTCGAAGTCACTCAACGCTTTGTTCCTACCGAGGATGAGGCCATTTACGGACTGGGACAGTATCAGAATGGAATCATGAACTACCGGGGGAAATCCGTACTTCTGTTACAGGCCAATATGGATATTGTCAATCCGTTCCTTATTTCGACCAACGGATATGGTGTCTTATGGGAAAATTATTCTTCTACGAAGTTTGAAGATACGAAGGAGGGCTACTCATTTACTTCCGAAGTAGGTGATGCCTCCGACTATTATTTTGTCTATGGCAAGAATATGGACGAAGTCGTTGCCGGTTATCGGGAATTGACGGGGGACGTGCCGATGTTTGGAAAATGGGTGTATGGCTTCTGGCAGTCCAAAGAACGTTATAAGTCGTTCGATGAATTGAAGGCAGTCGTTAAAGAATACCGTAAACGGGGAATTCCGTTGGATAACATTGTGCAGGACTGGGAATATTGGGGAGACAAACCTCATTGGAACAGCCTGACCTTCCATCCGGCAAACTTTAATCATCCCCGTCAGGTTATTGATGAACTGCATCAACAGGACCATGTTCATTTTATGCTTTCCGTATGGCCCGGATTCGGACCGGAAACGGCTGTCTATCAGTCTTTGGATTCTATCGGTGCATTGTTTAGTGAACCTACATGGGCAGGTTATAAGGTTTTTGATGCCTACAATCCTGTCGCGAGGGATATTTTCTGGCAATACCTCAAGAAAGGACTCTATGATATGGGTGTGGATGCTTGGTGGATGGATGCAACGGAACCATCTTTCCGGGATGGATTCACACAGTTGAAGCAGGAAGAAAAGACCAAATCAGCTGGTAATACTTATCTGGGTAGCTTCCACCGTTATCTGAACACTTATTCTTTAGAAATGCTAAAGGACTTCTATCAACGCCTGCGCGCCGAGAGCGATCAGAAGCGTATATTTATCCTAACTCGTTCCGCCTTTGCCTCGCAACAGCATTATGGTACAGCCGTATGGTCGGGTGACGTTTCGGCTTCATGGGAGAATATGCACAAACAACTGGTTGCCGGCTTAAACTTGTCTATGTCCGGTATTCCGTATTGGACTTCCGATACGGGAGGATTCTTTGTCACAGAACGGGATGCAAAATATCCCGACGGACTGAAAAGTAATGATTATAAAGAGTTATATTCCCGTTGGTTCCAGTTTAGCGCATTTACTCCTATCTTCCGTGCTCACGGTACGAATGTGCCGCGTGAAATTTGGCAATTCGGTGAAGAGGGGACATTATCTTATGATAATCAAGTGAAGTATATCCATCTGCGTTACCGTCTGTTGCCATACATTTACTCAATGTCCCATCAGGTAACCGCCAATAATTATACCATGTTGAGAGGTTTGGCAATGGATTTCACAACAGATACCCGGACATTTGATATTGATAATGCCTATATGTTCGGTACTTCCTTATTGGTGCGTCCGGTATTTCATCCGCAATCGGAAGAAAAGAACATCTGTATTTATCTGCCGGAACACAGCGGTAAATATTGGTATGACTTCTGGACCGGAGAAGCTTTTGAAGGAGGAAGAGAACAAATGCAGACAAATATCCTCGACATACTTCCGCTCTATGTGAAGGCTGGTTCTATCTTGCCTTTGGCAGAAGTGAAACAATATGCGATGGAATATCCCGATCGTGAACTGGAATTGCGTATCTATGGAGGAGCGGATGCTGCTTTTTTATGGTATGAGGATGAAGGTGATTCCTACCGCTATGAAGAGGGCGTATGTTCGAAAGTGCCGATGCAATGGAAAGATTCGGAACGGACATTGACTATTGGACTGCGTGAGGGAACTTATCCCGGTATGCCGGAACAAATAAAAATGCGTGTGAAATTATATCTGCCTGAAGGTGCAGCTCTTGATAGCAAAGAGTGCGTCTACACAGGTAGAGAAGTAAAAATAAAGTTTTAATTATAAGTATATATCGATTATGAAGAAGTTTCTCTATATTTTTATTCTATTGTTTATTGTGGGATGGGCACAGGCGCAACAGCGTGTGGTATACACAATCAACGACGGATGGAAATTTACAAAAGGATCTCCGTTTGAAGCGCAGCTGGCCGGCTGTGACGACTCTTCTTGGGAGACGGTCAATATACCTCATACATGGAATAATAAAGATGCAGACGACGAAACTCCGGGATTTTATCGGGGACCGGCTTGGTACCGGAAACAATTGTTTGTAGATAAAAGCCAGGAGGGACGTCAGGCAGTGATCTATTTTGAAGGAGCCAATCAGGAAGTACGATTCTATCTGAACGGTCAGTTCGTGGGAGAACACAAAGGAGGGTATACCCGTTTCTGTTTTGACATCACTTCCCATTTGCGTTATGGACAGGAAAACCTGTTTGCCATTTATGTGAACAATGTCTATAATCCGAATATTCCTCCCTTATCTGCCGATTTTACTTTCTTTGGCGGTATCTACCGGGATGTCTATCTGCAGTTTATGAATCCGGTGCACATTGCAACGAATGATTATGCTTCGTCAGGAGTTTATATCCGTACACCCGAAGTGAACAACTCCGCAGCCTCGGTAGAAATTACTACATTACTGACGAATAATACACTCCAACCTGCAGAAATCAGGGTGGAAAATATAATCTGCGATGCGGATGGTAAGGAAGTGAAAAAGACTCATGCGGAAATAAAGCTGGCATCCGGTGAAACAAAGACAGACATCTCTAAAAAGATAAAAATAGATTCGCCCCGTTTGTGGGATATAGACGATCCTTATCGGTATATGGTATATACGCGTATTCTCGATAAGAAAAAGGGTACTTTGCTGGATGAAGTGGTGAATCCGTTAGGCTTGCGCTGGTTTAAATTTGATTCGGAAAAAGGCTTTTTCCTGAATGGCAAAGGACGTAAACTAATCGGAACTGCCCGGCATCAGGATTATTTTCAGAAAGGAAATGCCTTGCGCGATGAGTTGCATGTACAAGATGTTCTGTTGTTGAAAGAGATGGGAGGGAACTTCCTGCGTGTGTCACATTATCCCCAAGATCCTGTAATCATGGAAATGTGTGATAAACTGGGTATTGTGACTTCGGTTGAAATCCCCGTTGTCAATGCTGTTACGGAAACTGAAGAGTTTTTGCAGAACTCCGTTGAGATGGCTAAAGAAATGGTACGTCAGGATTTCAACCGTCCTTCTGTTATGATTTGGGGGTATATGAATGAGATTTTTCTGCGTCGCCCTTATACCGAAGGCAAGCAATTGGAAGATTACTACCGCTTTACTGAAAAAGTAGCCCGTGCCTTGGAAGCGACCATTCGCGAGGAAGATCCTTCAAGATATACCATGATGGCTTATCATAATATGCCTCAATATTACGAAGACGCCCATTTGACCGAAATTCCGATGATTCAGGGGTGGAACCTGTATCAAGGCTGGTATGAGCCGGATATCAATGAGTTTCAACGTTTGCTCGACCGTGCCCATAAGGTATACAGGGGAAAAGTGTTGATGGTTACGGAATATGGACCGGGAGTAGATCCGGGACTTCATTCCTACCAGCCGGAACGTTTCGACTTCTCACAGGAATATGGTTTGGTGTATCATAAACATTATCTCCGTGAAATGATGAAACGTCCGTTTATTGCCGGTTCCAGTCTGTGGAATCTGAATGATTTTTATTCCGAATCCCGTGTCGATGCTGTTCCTCATGTAAACAATAAAGGAGTTGTCGGATTATACAGGGAGAAGAAAGATGTCTATTGGTTTTATAAGACAGCTTTGTCACGTCGTCCGATACTTGTTATAGGTAATCGGGAGTGGAAAAGCCGTGGGGGAGTGGTGAATACTGCACAGAAAGAATGTATTCAGTCTGTCCCTGTATTCTCTAATGCGGAAGAAGTAGAGCTGTTTGTGAACAATAAAAGTCTGGGAAAGAAAAAGGTAGAAGATAATTATGCCTTGTTCGACGTACCGTTCGTTGGTGGAGAGAATCTCTTGGAAGCAGTTGCCGTGGCTGGTGATAGCAAATTGCGGGATATGCTCCGGATTCAGTTCCAGTTGGTAGGCTCACAGTTGAAAGACGAAGCAATTCCATTTACGGAAATAAATGTAATGTTGGGTTCTCCGAGATATTTTGAAGACCGTACAGCAAATGTAGCATGGATTCCCGAGCAGGAGTATAAGCCCGGTAGCTGGGGATTTGTAGGCGGAACTTCTTATCGTCGTAAAACAGGATTCGGCAGTATGCTTGGTTCGGATATTGACATTCTGGGAACGGATATGAATCCAATCTTCCAGACTCAACGTGTTGGAATAAAATCTTTTAAAGCTGATGTACCGAATGGAGAATATTCCGTATATTTGTACTGGGCAGAATTGGAGTCGGACAAAGAGAGGGAAGCGTTGGTTTATAATCTGGGAGCTGACTCGGAACAGACGTTTGCCGGAAACCGTAGCTTCGGAATTTCAATGAATGGAACGACTGTTTTGGATGATTTCAACATAGCTCGTGATTACGGATATGCCCGTGCTGTTATCAAGAAATTTGTAGTAACGGTGAAGGATGGAAAAGGATTGAGTGTTGACTTTCATAAAAAAGAAGGAGAACCTATTCTGAACGCTATCCGTATTTATAGAAACTATTAATCATAAACACTGTCAATATGCTTAGGTCTATTTATTTACTGTCTTTTCTCCTCCTGCAATCTTTATTTGCTTTTGCCGGGAATGTAAAGGAGAATGTTCCGTCCTCTTTTGATTTGTATGTATGCATCGGACAATCCAACATGGCGGGGCGTGCAACATTAACTCCGGAAGTCATGGATACCCTCCAAAATGTGTATCTATTGAATGATAAGGGGAATTTTGAACCGGCAGTAAATCCTCTCAATCGTTATTCTACAGTTCGGAAAGATTTGTCAATGCAGCGTTTGGGACCGGCTTACGGCTTTGCTAAAGAGATGGCCCGACAAACGAAACGTCCTGTCGGACTGGTAGTAAATGCGCGTGGAGGCTCATCCATCAACTCCTGGCTAAAAGGGAGTAAAGACGGATATTATGAAGAAGCTCTTTCCCGGGTTCGGATTGCAATGAAGCAGGGAGGTGTTTTGAAAGCAATCCTTTGGCATCAGGGAGAAGCCGATTGTTCGAATCCGGAAGCGTATAAACAGAAACTGATTTCTTTGGTGAAAGACTTGCGGGAAGATCTGGGCATGCCGAATCTACCGGTTGTTGTAGGACAGATTTCTCAATGGAACTGGACAAAAAGAGAAGCAGGTACAGTCCCCTTTAATCAGATGATTAAAAAAGTTTCTTCATTTATTCCCTATTCCGATTGGGTATCATCGAAAGGATTGGGATGGTATAAAGATGAGAAAGACCCTCATTTTAATACGGAAGCACAACTGTTATTAGGAAAACGTTATGCGAAAAAGGTACTGAAGTTCTATAAACATCAATAGAATACCCTTTTTCGAGGAACATAAAAGCCGGCTGATTCATGAGGGATCAGCCGGCTTTTGTATGGTGAATAACTAAATACTGCCTTGTTGATAGAAAAGGAGTCTATATGCTTAATTGTCTTGTTATAAGCAAATTAACCTGTTAATAACTTTGTTGATATCCTTGTTGATAACTGAAATTAGGTTGTGAATAAAACCAGTAAAGAAGAGTCGTCATAAAAAAGAAGAACCGCATTTCTGCGATTCTTCTTATCTTTAGTTGCGGAGATCCGACTCGAACGAATGACCTTTGGGTTATGAGCCCAACGA
>OGJK01001566.1_pt1 | contig 20448 bp, 17 predicted proteins | sample 1571961 | NCBI WGS metagenome assembly OGJK01 (sample SAMEA2582120, study PRJEB24529) | metagenome | biome: Human gut stool | place: China | collected 2011 | reverse complement strand
AATCGATGTATCGCTCAGGTCATTTCGAGACCAGATGCTCTTCATCTCATAGCCGGAATCGGTTTTGACCGTATCGACACGTTCGACGCCGGGCGCGATCATGCAGTTGCCCTTTGTCAGCCAGTTTGTGTCATAGATGTTGGCATAGCTCTGGATGGAGGAATCGCTGTCGGGATCGGCAAGGCCTGCGCTGCCTGCGCCGAACCAGTTGCAGACAATCGTGCTGACGGTGCCCTCGCTGTCATCATAGACGATGGCAGAGTTTTCAACCGCCACCTGATAGCCCTCGGGCAGATCATCCAGAACCGGCATGCTTGCAACGATCTCACCGGTCTTCATATCGAGCGCCAGCAGCTTGACTGGATCCGTGTTGTCGGTGAACATCACAAGCTCCGGCGTCAGCGACGGGGAGCAGCCGCCGCCCCAGGCAAGACCGCCGCCGGTGGTCTTGTCGTTTTCGCCGCTGACCTTCGCACCGACACTCTCATACGGCGTACACCAGACAGCCTCGACACCGTTATTGGCACGCAGCAGATAGCAGTTCTGGTTCGTCAGGATGACCGCGCCGTCCTTGGAGGCGGCAATCCCGTTTTCCGCACCCTCGCCGAGCGCCAGCCCGTAGACAAAAACGGCCTTCGAAAGGTCGGCCTGCTCTCCGTTCAGGATCGCCTCGATCGCCGAGTGGGCGATGTAGCCGAGCACGCCCTGCTGCTCACGCTCGGGATAGATGCGGAAGCCGCCGGTTGCAAACCAGAGGTTGCCGTCGTAGTCAAAGACCACGGAAAGAAGATTCTGCGTCAGCTCCTTGCCGAGCGCAGCTTCGGCTGCCGCCTTGATGTCAATGTCCAGTACCTTTTCAAATTCAGGCAGGACGTTTCCTGCTTCATCGGTTGCCCGCAGCATCAGCACATGGTTGTTGCTGGTGGGGCAGACGATGCGGTTTTCCGAGTCCAGGAACGTATAGGAGCTCTGGATGACGTAACCGCCGCCGTCGTGCTGCTTCGGAGAGAAATAGCCAAGAGTCTTCGTCTCTTCGGCATTCAGATCGCGGATGGCGATGCCGCCGAGCAGCGGAACGACTGCGTGGCCGTAGCTGTCAAAGTAAATGGCAGGCGAAGCGTTCGCGTTGGTTTTTTCATAGGAAACATTGATCTCCGGATAGATGCCAAGCGGCAGGACTTCATCCGTAGAGTCGGTATTGTAGCCGTCGTGGTGAATGTTGGCGTCGCTCTTTGCCATATAGGGGTTTTCGTCAACACGTTTGGCATTCATGGCCTTTACCGGCAGGGCAGTGCTTACCGCGGATTCTGTATCCGATGCAGGCAGGGCAGTGCTTACCGCGGATTCTGTATCCGATGCAGGCATGTCGGAAGACTGCTTCGCACCGCAGGCCGCCAGTGTCAGGCACAACACACCGGCCAGCAGAAGGGTTGGTACAGAACATTGTAACTTTTTCTTTTTCATTGATTTCCTCCATTTTTGTGCTTGTTGTCTCGGTTTGGTTCGATGCCCGTTTATTCGATCCAGGCATTCAGTCCTCGCCGGAATGCTTCCTCGGAAACCGGCTCCAGCAGGAAATAGTCTGCCCGCAGCCGGAAGGCGTGAAGGGAAAAATCCAAGTCGCTGCACCAGATCATACGGCACGCGGGGCATAAGGAGCGAAGATGCTCCGCTGCATTCAGTCCTGCCACTCCGGAAAGTGCAATGACGGCATTGGTTGGAGCCTCTTTCTGCGCCGTTTCAAAAAAGCGTTCCTGGTCGTCATATTGCATGACCTGCGGAAACAGCCCCTTCGCTTCACAAAACCGGGTAATTTGCTCGGCGTAGCGCTGCCGCTCTGCTTCCTGTTCTGCCAGCACGGCAATACGATACACAGATCTCCCTCCTTCCTTCATCCGATTTGGCATTTTGCTTGCGCTCAGTATAAAAAGGCCATTCGGTTTTTTCAAGCGCCGTAGCACGAAAGGGGCGATTTTGGCACGAATTCCGACAGCGGTTCTTTGTCATCCTCGACACGCTGTGATATAATTATCTTGGAATTCAAGCACAAGGAGAGAACCCTGCATGAGAATTGCGATTGTGGATGATCTTGCTGCGGAACGTGCACTGCTGAAAGACCGGCTGGAGCAGCAGCTTCACCGGAGAAATGTGCAGGCGGATATTCTGGAATACGAAAGCGGCGAGACATTTCTGGAAGCGGCAAGGAAAGCGCCCTTTACTGCCGCATTTCTGGATATTTATATGGATGGCATGACGGGCATGGAGGCGGCAAAGAAGCTGCGGAAAACCAACACGGACTGCCTGCTGGTTTTTACCACGACCTCGACCGACCATGCGCTGGAGGGCTTTCAGGTACGGGCGCTGCACTATCTGGTCAAGCCATTTACCGAAGCGGACATCGACGCACTGACGGATGAGCTGCTTGCCCGCATACCGCAGCCGGACAAATATATGGAGCTAAAGGTGGAGGGAAGCGAGATCCATCTGCGCTATCAGGACATCGTCTACGCAGAACACTTCGCCCACTTGATCTACGTCCATACGACGGTTCAAAAGACGCTTGCCACACGCCAACCCTTCAAGACGTTCATCGCCCCGCTAAAGGATGACACACGCTTTTTTGTGTGCGGGCGCGGCGTGATCGTGAATCTGGAACACGCGAAGGATCTGGAAGGCGCCGCCTTCCGCATGGCGGACGGAAGCCGCGTGTTTGTCAGTCAGGACCTTCTGAAAAGCGCCCGGCAGGCGCTTATGGAGTTCTTGCTTCAAAGGGGGCGGATGGCATAATGGAGCTGCTGCGTCCAATTCTGGAGCTCGGCGTGGTGATTCCCGGCATGCTGCTTGCCTGCTTCCCGGTAAAATCCAGCTTAAAGCAGCCGCTGTCAAAGCTTGTTTTGTGGCTTGCCCCGCTGCTTGCGCTGCTTTGCGCCGCCGGAGGCGTGGTGTGCTATGCGCGCCGCATGCCAACTGCGCCGATGCTTGCAGGCCTAACTTTGCTTGCAGTCGTGATCTACATAAAAACGCTCCGGATCTCGCTTTGGAAATCCGGAACGATTGCGTTGTCCGTCTGTGCGGTATTTGCCTGTATCAACAGCCTTTCAAGAGCGATCAATGCCGCTATGCTGGCCGGTTTGCCGCAGGCGCAGGCTGCGCCATGGTTCTGTCTGCGGGCCGTGATTTGCTATCATGCGATCTGCTGGCTGTTTGCCGCCATCGCCTATTATCCTGCGACGCACAGCGTGCGGAGGATGGTCGAGGACGAAAATTTTGCGCAGACCTGGTATGTGTTCTGGGTGCTGCCGCTGGTGTTCATTGCGCTGAATCTGTTTATGATCCCCAAGTATGCGGACACGCTCTATACCGGGCGTGTTTTGCAGGGGTATTTTGTGATCAGCATCGCACTTTTGTTTTTGATGCTTTTCTTCAACGCAATCTTCCTTCTGATGGCGATCAGCATCAACCGGAATGTGAGATTGCAGCAGGAGAACCAGCTGCTTTCCATGCAGCAGCAGCGCTACGAAAGCCTGAAAGCTGCCATTGAGGAAGCCCGGCAGGCGCGGCACGATCTGCGCCACCAGCTATGTCAGCTCGCTGCCCTTGCAGAAGAAGGGAATCTTGAAAAGATCAAAGCCTATCTTTCCGGCGCAGTTTCCAGAATCCCGAGTCTGGAGCTGCATTTCTGTGAAAACCGGGCGGCAGACGGCGTGGTCGGGTATTACTGCGCACTTGCGAAGCGGGAGCAGATCCCATTTTCCGTGCGGCTCGATCTTCCGGAATGTCTTCCTGTAGACGAGATCGATCTTTGCCTGGTCCTCTCTAATCTGCTGGAGAATGCGCTGGAAGCCAGCCTGCATACTGCACCTGCCAGACGCAGAATCGAGCTGACCGCCTATCTGCATGGCAACAGTCTGGCACTGATTCAAGTTGAAAACACCTATGACGGAGTTATCCGGGAAAAAGACGGGGTATTTCTGTCCTCCAAGCGAAAAGGAGACGGTGTCGGGCTTCAGTCCGTCCGTCACATCGCAGAAAAATCCTGCGGGGTGAGTACGGTTACCTATCAGGACGGTCTGTTCTGTGTAAAGGTCATGCTCTGTGGGTAATTATGCCCTGCCTTTCCAAAACGGCACGACCACAGATTTCAGCAGTCTCGCTTCCGGCAATCTCTGAACAAACCGGATCGCCGTTTTTGCAAAGATGTTTGACTTCACTGTGTCCCAATCTGCCAGTTTTACGATCTCGGCTGTGCCGTTCTCAAAGTCAAACCGCAGCTCGCCCCACTCGCCGTCGTTGTCCACCAGATATTGATAGACAGCAGCGGTAATCGTTTCACCCGTTTTCCGGCACTCCGTCTGCCGCAGAGAAATTTTGTGTGCGGGATTGATCTTCGTTGCTTTTGCCGTGCTCGTCGGAAGGGCTGGTTTTTCCGAAATCCCCATCTCAAACGGCACGACCACGGATTTCAGCAATCTCGCCTCCGGCAAACCCTGCACAAACCGTATCGCCGTCTTTGCAAAGATATTGCTTTTCACCGTGTCCCAATCCGCCAGCCTGACGATCTCCGCCGTGCCGTTTTCAAAATCAAACCGAAGCTCGCCCCATTCGCCGTCGTTGTCCGCCTGATACAGGTAGACAGCGGCGGCTATTTTTTTATTCTTCTTGCGGCGCTCGGTCTGTTTCAGCGTCACGGTATGGATCACACCGCTTTCCAGCAGCTTCAGCCGCAGTTTGTCTAATGTACGCCGGTAGAACCGCTCCGCACCGCTGGCTGTCGTTCCTTCAAAATCCACCGCTAAATCTTCAAAGGTGGACTGCGTGGACAAGGGGCTGACACGCCCGCAGGTCAAGCAGATGGCGTTCCGCTTTTCCAGATACCATTGCTCTTTGTAGGAAAGCTGCTCAAACGCCGCAGTGACCGCCTTTGCCTGTATTCCGTTCCAGAGGATTTCGGCGTAGTTCCAGCTATCGTCGCGCGTCACATCCTCGCCGGTTTCCTCACGGTCCTCATCCTGCTCCGTGCGGTAGAGAGAAACAATGCTGCGGTTGCGCCGGGCAATGGTCAGCAGCTCATCCGCAGATACGCTATCGTCCATGTATCGTGCGCACCGCGCGGTCGATGTTGATGGGCTTGGAGAGGTGGGCGTTCATGCCCGCGGCGAGGCATTTTTGAATGTCCTCATGGTAGGCGTTGGCTGTGAGGGCGATGATGGGGCTGTGCTTCGCCGTCTCGGTGTGCTCTTCGGTCTCGGCGTCGTCCGCCGCGGCGGGCAGGTCGAGCGTCACGCGGAATGTCGTGCCCTTGCCGACCTTGCTCTCAGCCCCGATCGCACCGCCCATCAGGTCGACGATCTTTTTCACAATGGCAAGGCCGAGGCCGCTGCCGCGCACCTTGTTGACGCGCGTGTCGACCGCGCGGGAAAAGGCCGAATACATCTGTTCCATGAACTCCGGCGTCATGCCGATGCCCGTGTCGCTCACGACCGAGACAAGGCGGACCTTGCCGCTCTCGGCAAGCTTTTCCTCGTAGACCTCTAACTTCACATCGCCGTTTTCCGGCATATACTTGACGGCGTTTGAGAGCAGGTTCATATAGATCTGCCCGAGGCGGATCTGGTCGGAGAGCAGCACATTGTGGGAAATGTCGTGCAGCTTCCCCGAAAAGCGGATGTTTTTCGCCTCCGCCATGCCCGCGATGGCCTGGCAGTAGAAGTCAAACAGCTCCGGCAGCTTCACCAGCTGCGAGACGATTTTGAACTCCCCACTCTCGATGCGCGAGATGTCCAGCACATCGTCGATGAGCTCCTGCAAGTTGCTGCCGCTGACACGGATCTTTTCCAGGCACTCTTTCATCTTATCCGAATCGTCCGCGTGCTGTAGGGCGATGTTCGTAAAGCCCATGATGACATTCATCGGCGTGCGGATATCGTGCGACATGCGCGAGAGGAACTCGGACTTTGCCTCGTTCGCGCGGCGTGCCGCATCTGCCGCGCTCATCAGATCCTTTTCGCGGCGCTTTTCTTCGCTGTAAAGGCGCATCGCGAACAGCACCTGCTCCGCCTCGCCATTTTTCCCGCGCGTCTGCACGATGAAGCGCGCAAGATGCCAGTTGCCGTCCCTCACGGGGTATTCGAGCATCACGGAGTCCTCGTGCCACAGTCTCTCCGCGAGCGTCGAAAGGTCAAAAAACGGTTCAACATAGGGCAGATACTCCGGCAACGATGCTCTGCTTGCTCATTTCACTCATGTGGACGCTCGCTCTGCCGCTGTGTCCGGTCAGACGGTGCATCTGCCGCTCGCTTGCAACCTCTTCATAATAACCCGTGCGCAGATCGATACGGTAGATCGTATAATAGATCTTGCTGATGGCCGAGATGACCTCGTAGCTTATCCGGCTCTCCGTGAGCGCCATTTCCAGCGCGTGCTGATGCTCACGCTCCTCCTTCACGATCTCATCCACGCTGCGGAAGTCCAGCAGGATTTGAAAGCTCGTTTCCGTCTGCTGCACCCTATTGGCGCGCACCTCGAAATAGATGTTCCCGATGGCGTTCGGCACACTCTGGTAGCGGCGGCTGACGCGGTCCTTGGTCCTGAGCTCGCGCATCAGATTTTCTGCGTCCAAAAATTGCAGGAAGTCCGGTGCGCTCTCCTTAAGGACGCACTTGTGATAGTAATGCTCGACCGCCTCGGCATAGGAAAACAGCTCCTGCCCATGCGGGAGCAGGTCGCCCGCGGAGTTGGAGTGCTCCTCGATCTTGACGATCTCGGCCCGGTCGTTCATCAGGTCCACACGATAAACGGACGTGCTGTCCTTGCAGAGCGCCTTGAGCATCTGCTGCTCAAGCTTCACGGCCTGCAAATTCTGCTCGAGCGACTTCTGCTTTTCTTCCAGCAGCGTCAGCATGCGCAGGTTCTCCCGCGCGCTGCGGAGGTGCCCGCCGACAAAGGCAAGCAGGCGGTAGACCAATTCGTCCATCTCCTCTTTGCTGCACGTGCGGCCGATGCGCGCAAGCTGGTCGATGATTGCAAGGCTGTATTCTGCCGCACTGTTCGCCCCTGCGGTCACGGGCGGATGTTCTGCTTGCTTCATGCGCTTGTCTCCTTTGCAGCAGCCTTCGATACCTGTCATAAATATACAAAATTGGTCAAAGTAAACGCGAAGTTGTCCCTCCCGACCATCGTTCGGCACCACCGCGCAAAAAGTGCGCCGGCTCGTTGAGCCGGCGCACTTTTATTTGTTTTCACATTCTGACGCTTTACTTCTTCTTGCCGCCGAGGAATTCCGGCAGGGGCTTGCCCTGCTTGAGCCACTGGTGATACTCAGCCGTCGCGGCGAACTCGACGTCGCCCGCAGAGTTGAGCGCGGTCTCGACAGAGTCCTGAATGACGCCGATGATGAAGCCGACACCGACGACCTGCATCGCGATGTCGTTCGAGATGCCGAACAGCGAGCACGCCATCGGGATCAGCAGCAGCGAGCCGCCCGCCACGCCGGAAGCGCCGCACGCGCCGAGGGCCGACATGATCGAGAGCAAAATCGCCGCAGGCAGCGAGACCTGCATACCCAGCGTATTGGCCGCGGCCAGCGTCATGATGGTGATGGTGATGGCCGCGCCGTCCATGTTGATCGTCGCGCCGAGGGGGATAGAGACGGAGTAGAAGTCCTTGTCCAAGCCGAGCTTTTCGCACATCGCCATGTTCACGGGGATATTCGCCGCGGAAGAGCGGGTGAAGAACGCCGTCAGGCCGCTTTCACGCAGGCAGCGGAACACCAGCGGATAGGGATTGCAGCGCAGATAGATGAAAATGATGATGGGGTTGATGACAAGCGCCATGAAGAGCATCGTGCCGACCAAAAGCAGCAGGAGCTTGCCGTACTGGGTGAAGATCGCAAGGCCGTTGCTCACAACGTTCGTGAACACAAGGCCCATGATGCCGAACGGTGCCAAATTGATGATCCAGCGCACGATGGTCGAGACCGCGTCGGACACATTGCTCAGGAAGACCTTTGTGGAGTCCGCACCGAGCTTCTTCATCGCAACGCCGAAGAGGCAGGCCCACATCAGAATACCGATGTAATTGCCGTTCATAATGGCGGAAATGGGGTTCGAGACGATATTAGCCAGCAGCGTGTGCATGACCTCGCCGAGGCCCTGCGGGATGACCTCCGCCTCGGCCGCCTCGGGAAACACCAGCGCCTGCGGGAAGATCGTGCTCGTCACAACGCTTAAAATGGCGGCGAGGAACGTCGTGAGCATATAGAGCCACACGACCGTACCGAAGCGGCAGTCGAGCTTGGACGTGCCCTGCGCCAGCGCGCTCGCCACGATGACGAACACCAGCACGGGGGCAATGCCCTTGAGCGCGCCGACAAACAGGTTGCCAAGCTCCTGTAACCACGTCGCGCCGGGACAGACCAGCGCCAGGATCACGCCGACGACAAGGCCGATCGCGATGCGCAAAATCAGGCTGACGCCGTTATACGCGGCGGCAATTTTTTTGAGGGTCTTCACAAAGGGATTCATAGGGGCATCTTCTTTCTTTTCAAAATCTAACGCTCTTACGATCCTCTTCTCTCTGCTCAGGCCGCAAAGGCGCTTTCATTAACGGCCTTTATTATATCTTTATGTGCAGGAAATTGCAAGGAGTGGACAGATGTATTTCTACGAAAAACACTCCAATGACAGAAATTCGTCATTATCGCCATGAGATCTGCTGTCTGTCGCCGTCTCGCAGCACGAAAGAGTCTTTTCTGTCCGCACGCCATAAAATTCTTGCGCAGGCGAACGGATTCTATTGACATCTTTGGGCATTTTTGCAAGAATCCGATTCGTCTGTCAAAAAACACAGCACAAATAATAACACCCATCGGATCATACCGACTGGTGTTATTTACATAACCGCATTTTACATCGGCTCAGCGTGTTCGCCGCAAAGTGCAACGATGGTCAGCGCAAACAGTTCCGCGCTTCGCACGATCTCATCTGCCACAAGGTACTCATTTGCACCGTGTATGTGATAATCTACACCTAATCGGGAAGCGCCAAACGCCACGCCATTTTTCAGAAAGTGCGCATATGTCCCGCCGCCAATAACAAGGCACTTGCCCGGTTCGCCCATGACCTGCTCATAGCAGCCTAGGGTCATCCCTCAGTGAAATATAGAAGTTTGCCATGGTTTGCTGACACATCGAAGAGATCAGCGCATCTGGTGTGATTCGCTTGTAAATCTGCTTGATGGATTCCTGATAATGGTTGATTGTTCCATCCCGCAGATTGCGGGCCTTACAGTCCAAAATATACTCTTCGAACCCTTCCCTGAACGTCTTCTCATTCGGGAAGCACATCCTGATTTTCTTCACGGTTTTTCCCTCCAAAAACGCAAAAACAGGAAGCACATCTTCCGCATTTTCGTGCGGAAGATGTGCTTCCTGCTTATGTTTGATGAAAAATCAGGTTTTGGAACCTTGGAAGGACAAACCCTGCGGTTTTCCCTCTTACTTCAGGCTCTCCGCGACGGCGACGGCGACCGCGACGGTGGCGCCGACCATGGGGTTGTTGCCCATGCCCAGGAAGCCCATCATTTCCACGTGCGCGGGCACGGAGGATGAGCCGGCGAACTGTGCGTCGGAATGCATGCGGCCCATGGTATCGGTCATGCCGTAGGAGGCAGGGCCGGCGGCCATGTTGTCTGGGTGCAGGGTACGGCCCGTGCCGCCGCCGGAGGCGACGGAGAAATACTTCTTGCCCTGCTCAATGCACTCTTTCTTGTAGGTGCCGGCGACGGGGTGCTGGAAGCGGGTCGGGTTGGTGGAGTTACCGGTGATGGAGACGTCCACGCCCTCGGAATGCATGATGGCAACGCCCTCGCGGACGTCGTCAGCGCCGTAGCAGCGAACGTCGGCGCGCTCGGTCTCGCTGTAGCGGATCTCGCGCACGATGTTCAGCTTGCCGGTGAAGTAGTCGAACTGGGTCTGGACATAGGTGAAGCCGTTGATACGGGAGATGATCTGAGCGGCGTCCTTGCCGAGGCCGTTCAGGATGACGCGCAGGGGCTCCTTGCGGGCCTTGTTGGCATTGCGGACGATGCCGATCGCGCCCTCAGCGGCGGCGAAGGACTCGTGACCGGCGAGGAAGGCAAAGCACTTCGACTCGTCGGACAGCAGCATCGCACCGAGGTTGCCGTGGCCCAGACCGACCTTGCGGTCCTCGGCGACGGAGCCGTCGATGCAGAAGGACTGCAGGCCGACGCCGATCATCTTGGCGGCTTCGGCCGCGGACTTCACGCCGGACTTGATGGCGATGGCCGCGCCGACGGTGTACGCCCAGCAGGCGTTTTCAAAGCAGATGGGCTGGATGCCCTTGACGATCTCATACGGGTCAAAGCCCTTGGCCTTGCAGATCTCGCGGCACTCTTCGACGGAGGAGATACCGTACTGAGCGAGGACGCCGTTGATCTTGTCGATTCTTCTCTCGTAGTTTTCAAATAAAGCCATTGTTTCGTCCTCCCTTCCTTATTCCTGACGCGGGTCGATGTACTTGGCAGCGTTGTCCCACTGACCATAGTGACCCTTGGCCTTTTCGAGCGCTTCGTTCGCATCGATACCCTTCTTGATGAAGTCCATCATCTTGCCGAGGTTGATGAACTCGTAGCCGACGATCTCGTTCTCCTTGTTGAGCGCGACTCGGGAGCAGTAGCCCTCGGCCATTTCGAGATAACGGGGGCCCTTCTCGGTGGTGGCAAACATCGTGCCGACCTGGGAGCGAAGGCCCTTGCCGAGGTCCTCAAGGGACGCGCCGACAGCAAGGCCGTCCTCAGAGAAGGCGGACTGGGTGCGGCCGTAGACGATCTGCAGGAACAGCTCGCGCATGGCGGTGTTGATGGCGTCGCAAACAAGGTCGGTGTTCAGCGCTTCGAGAATGGTCTTGCCGATCAGGATCTCGGAAGCCATGGCAGCAGAATGGGTCATGCCCGAGCAGCCGATGGTCTCGATCAGAGCCTCCTGAATGACGCCCTCCTTGACGTTGAGCGTCAGCTTGCAGGCGCCCTGCTGGGGCGCGCACCAGCCGATGCCGTGGGTGAAGCCGGAAATATCGGCGATCTGCTTGGCCTGAACCCACTTGCCCTCTTCGGGGATCGGGGCCGGACCGTGATATGCGCCCTTCGCAACGGGGCACATATGCTGCACTTCGGTCGTGTAAATCATAACGATCTTCCTTTCTTATCCTCTGTCTCCACAAAAAGCGGAACGTATCCATACGTATTTTTTATCATAGCAAACCCGAACGTCTTTTGCAAGGCGAAAAAACGGAAATACGGGCAAAATCTGTATTCCTTTCCCTCATTTTCCGCTATGCCGCACTTTTCGTTACAGCAGGTGGCGGATCGGGCGCTGGACAACGCTCAGAATCGTATACAGCGCGCGCTTTGCCCAAGGCAGCGTCATTTCTTCAAACCGCGCGCCGTGTTCCGTGCCGCCGTCGTGCAGGGCGAGGCGGCTCTGGTCGATGTACTGTACGCTCTCCTGCCGCAGCGCGGCATTGACCTCCTCGCTCTCGATGACGAGCATCAGCTCCGTGTCGAGATATGCGCTGCGCATGTCGGCGTTGAATGAACCGACGACGCTCAAATCGTTTCCGATTAAAATCGTCTTTGTGTGCAGCGACTGGCCGCAGACGACCTCGTACACGTCGACGCCGCGCGATAAAATATTTTGCTTTTCGCGTAAGTAGTCCGAGCAGCCGCTCGGGTTCGCGCCGTTTTCAACGGCATTCGTCAGCACGCGCAGCTGCCGCGTCTCGGCAAGTGCTTCCAAATCGTTATACATTTTGTCGTTGCAGATGATGTACGGCGTTTGCAGCAGGACGTCATCGCCCTGCGCCATCAGGCGGACAAGCGCGTCCCACAGCTCAGGCGCTTTCGCCTCCGCGCGCGGCGAGCCGCTGAGAAGGCTCACATGCGTGACCGCCGCGGTCTCCACCTCCCAGTCGACGGCGGCAAACTCTTTTCCATGCACCGCGCATAGCGCCGCGTAGCGCTCCTGCAGCGCGTCGGTCTGCGAGGACATCTTGCCTGTGATGGTCTGATTCTCCGGCTGCGACCAGACGCTTTCAAAATACGTCAAAAGCTGGGAGACCGAGCTGCCCTCTCCCCCGTCCGACACGACGAGCACGTCGCGGTCGATATTCTGGTTCTCCTGATATGAGCCGAGGAACAAATCGTTCGAATTTCTTCCGCCGAGGATGTATTTGCTCCCGTCGGCGATCAGATACTTGTCGTGCAGACGGTAGTTGAGCTTCCACGGGCGCAGCAGGTCGATGGGATCATAAAAGCGCACCTCCACATTCTCCTCCGCCGCGAGGGCGCGGAGAACGCCGCTGTTTTGCAGATGCAGAAAACCGTTCAGCCCGTCGACGATGACGCGCACCCGCACGCCGCGCTGCGCCGCGCCATAGAGCGCGGCCATCAAATCCTGTCCGCTGCCGTCCGCACGCAGGTCAAAGGTCGAGAAGATGACCTCCCTTTCCGCACTCTCGATGAGCTGCAAGCGCCAGAGCAGCGCACTGTCCGTATCCTCGATGCTCCTCACGCGCTCCTGCGATGCGTCCTCGCTCAATCGGGCTTCATACTGGCTCCACAGCTCCCCTGTCGCCTCTTTTTGCGGCAGCGGGACGAGAATGGCTGTCAGCACCCCATATAAAAGGTACACGCCCAGTGCGATGCCAAGCCATTTCAAGATATGTTTTTGCTTCATTTTTCACCTGCTTATCATAAAACTCATGCCGTCAGTTTATCATAAGGGATGCAAGCTGTCCAGCGGCGCGGCGGCGGTAAGTTTTCCCGACCGAAACGCCGCAACTTTCGCCCAAACGGAAATTTCTCGAAAAGAGGTCTTGACAATCCGCCAATTTCCGACCTATACTGTTGGTAAATGAAAAATACCCCACACGGGTATTGTATTTGTCACGAAGGAGGAATCAAATTGAAAAAGGAAACCTATGACGTGACCGGCATGAGCTGCGCCGCCTGCTCCAGCCGCGTGGAAAAGGCCGTCGCCAAGCAGCCCGGCGCGCAGCAGGTCGCGGTCAACCTGCTGAAAAACAGCATGGTCGTCGAATACGACGAATCCCAGCTTTCGTCCGCGCAGATCATCGCCGCGGTCGAAAAGGCGGGCTACGGTGCGTCTCTGCATGCAAAGCCCGGCAGCGCCCCCGCCGCGCAGACTGCCGAGACCGGCGGCGCCAGCGCCGCACAGAAGGCGTACAGCGACATGAAAAAGCGTCTCGCCCTCTCGCTCATCTTCACCATCCCGCTGTTCTATCTCTCGATGGGCCACATGATGGGCTGGCCGCTGCCCGCGTGCTTCCTCGGCATGGAAAATGCGATGACGTTCGCATTCACGCAGTTTTTGCTGCTGCTGCCCATCGTCTATATCAACCGCCAGTACTATATCGTCGGCTTCAAGACGCTGTGGCAGCGCTCGCCGAACATGGATTCGCTGATCGCACTGGGCTCCAGCGCCGCCATCGTGTACGGCATCTACGCCATCTATAAGATCGGCATCGGCTTTGGAAGAATGGACATGGACACGGTGCACACCTATATGATGGAGCTGTACTTCGAGTCCGCAGGCACGATCCTGACGCTCATCACCATGGGCAAGACGATGGAGGCCCGCGCCAAGGGCAAGACCTCTGATGCCATCACAAAGCTCATGGACCTTGCGCCCAAGACCGCGACGGTCGAGCGCAACGGCGTCGAGAGCGTCATCCCCGTCGAGGAGGTCCAACTCGGCGACGTGCTGATCGTCAAGGCGGGCGAGAGCGTCCCCGTCGACGGCGTCGTGCTCGAGGGAACGCCCTCGGTCGACGAATCCGCGCTGACGGGCGAGAGCATCCCCGTCGAAAAGCAGGCGGGAGACAGCGTCATCGGCGCGACCATCAACAAATCCGGCTATTTCAAGATGCGCGCGACCAAAGTCGGCGACGATACCGCCCTTTCCCAGATCGTACGCCTTGTGGACGAAGCCACGAGCTCCAAAGCGCCCATCGCCAAGCTCGCCGATAAGGTCAGCGGCGTGTTCGTCCCCGTCGTCATCACGATCGCCGTCATCGCAACGGCAGCATGGCTGCTGACGGGCCACAGCGTGGAATTTGCGCTGTCCATCGGTATTTCCGTTCTCGTCATCAGCTGCCCCTGCGCGCTGGGTCTCGCCACGCCGACGGCCATCATGGTCGGCACGGGCCGCGGCGCGGTGAACGGCATCCTCATCAAGTCTGCCGAAGCGCTTGAGACGACGCACAGCGTCAACACCGTCGTGCTCGACAAGACCGGCACCATCACGCAGGGCAAGCCCGTCGTCACCGACGTCGTCGACGGCGGCATCGGCAGGGACAAACTTCTCTCCGTCGCCGCGTCGCTCGAAAAGCTCTCCGAGCATCCGCTTTCCGAGGCCATCGTGGCCGAGGCGGAGAAGGAATCGCTCACGTTCCTGTCCGTCGACAAATTTGAGCAGATCCCCGGTCAGGGCATCCGCGGCGAGGTCGAGGGCCAGCTCTGCCTTGCCGGCAACCGCCGCATGATGGAAGCAAACCGCATCGAAAACAGTGAGCTGCTCGCACAAGGCGAAGCGCTGGCTGAGGACGGCAAGACGCCGCTCTACTTTGCGCTGGACGGCAAGCTCATCGGCCTCATCGCCGTAGCCGATGTCGTCAAGCCCACGAGCGCGCAGGCCATCGCCGAGCTCTCGAGCATGGGCATTGAAGTCGTCATGCTCACGGGCGACAACGCCAAGACCGCCGAGGCCATCCGCCGTCAGGTCGGCGTGGACCGCGTCGTGGCCGAGGTGCTGCCGCAGGATAAGGAACGCGAGATCCGCCGCTTACAGGAGGGCGGCAAGAAGGTCGCCATGGTCGGTGACGGCATCAACGATGCGCCCGCCCTTGCGCGCGCAGACGTCGGCATTGCCATCGGCGCCGGTACGGACGTCGCCATCGAGTCGGCGGATATTGTGCTGATGCGCAGTGACCTTCTCGACGTCTCGACCGCCGTGCAGTTGAGCCGCGCGGTCATCCGCAACATCAAGGAAAACCTCTTCTGGGCGTTCTTCTACAACGCCATCGGCATTCCCATCGCGGCGGGCGTGTTCTACCCCGCCTTCCAGCTCAAGATGAACCCGATGCTCGGCGCGCTCGCGATGAGCTTCAGCTCGGTGTTTGTGGTGAGCAATGCGCTGCGCCTGCGCTGGTTCAAGGCCAAGCACACGGAGGCAGCACCGAAAACGGTTTCTTCTCCGTCGGATCGCGGAGTGGAGATAGCAAGCAAGGAAATTATGGCAAGTAATGAAAAAGGAGAAACAAACATGGAAAAAGTCATCAGCATTGAGGGCATGGCCTGCATGCATTGCGTGAATCACGTTCAGCAGGCGCTTTCCGCCGTCCCCGGCGTGAAGGAGGCAAAGGTCGATCTCGAGAGCAAGTCCGCCACCGTCAGCGTGGACGGCAGCGTAACCGACGCGGCGCTCAAGGCCGCGGTCGATGAGGCGGGCTATCAGGCCGTCTCCATCCGCTAAGGCCATGAGAGCCGATCGTGATTCCGTCCGCCGCAAGCTGAAAATTGCCCGCGGCCAGCTCGACGGCATTTTGCAGATGATCGACGACGACCGCTACTGCGTGGACATCTCCAACCAGCTTCTCGCCACGCAGTCGCTCCTCAAAAGCGCCAACCAGCAGATCATGCGCGCGCACATCGAAGGCTGCGTGCGCGAGGCTTTGCAGACCGACCATATCGACCCCAAGCTCGAAGAGGCCTTCCAGCTCCTCGAGCGCATGGCGCAGTCGTGACCGCACAAAAAAGGACGACAGCTATTTTTAGCTGTCGTCCTTTTTTGTTATTCGATCAGATCCTCGCGGTCGAGTTTCTTTTCTGAAAGCTGCTGTGCGGTGTGCTCATGTACGAGCTGGAGTACTACCGCCGTGAGGGGAATGAAAAACACAATACCGACAAGGCCGAAGAGCTTGCCGCCAAGCAATGCCGCAAGGAGCGTCCACAGCGGCGCAAGCCCCACGCTGCTGCCAACCACATGCGGGTAGATGAACTGATTTTCCGTGAACTGCACCGCCTGATAGACGATCAGGCACAGCAGCGCCTTCTCCGGCTGGGCAAGCAGCGTCAGCAGTACGCCGATTGCGCAGGAGGCCAGCGCGCCGATGTAGGGAACAAAGGCGAAGGCCGCCGTCAGCGCGGCGGTCAGCCCCGCGTAGGGAATGCCGCACAGGGAGAACGCGAGAAAGATCATCGTGCCGAGGATCACGACCTCCACGCACTGCCCGGACAGGAAACGGGCGTAGGTGGTGTGCGTCAGGCGCGCGATGCGGCAGACCTGATCGGCCTTTCGCTCGCTCAGGTTGGCGTAGAGGAGTCTGCGGCTCTGTTTAGTAAGGCTGCGCCGGTCGAGCAGCACATAAAACATGATGACGATGGCAAAGGTGACGTTGGCCACCGCCGAGACTGTGGTACCGGCAAGATCCACCACCGAGTCGATCAGCGCGCCGGCGCCGGTGAGCGCCTTTTCCAGCACCGTTTTCCAATCGAGCGCGGCGATGCGATCGGTGAGCTCGCTTGTATCCACGCCGTGATCCGAGAGAAGGCGCGCCCAGTCCGGCCAGTTCTCCCTGACCAGTGTGCCGATGCTCTTGAGCGACGCGGCAAGCTGCGGCAGCGCCAGAACGCACAGCAGTACCACGACGATGACCACGCACAAAAGCGTCAGCAGCAGGCTGAGAAGGTCAATGTGTTTTTCCTTTGCCTTTGGCATCAGGCGCGTCAAACGTCCTGCGATGCCCTGCATCGGCACACTGAGGACAAACGCCATCAATAACCCTATGATCACCGGCGTGAAGAGGGTAGCGAGCCTCGTGAGAAACGCCGCGACTTCGTTGAGATTCATCAGCGCGGCATAGAGCGCCACGCCGAACGCGACCAGAAGAAATTGCTGTTTTCCTTTTTTATCCATTGTTCTTTTCTGCACCTTCCGCGCGTTCGCTCTGCCACCGGAGCGGAAGTGCCGAACGCTGTGCATATCCTTTCAGGTTAATTATAGAATGGCTTGCGCTGCATTGCAAGTTCTTTTGCCCGTCGCTTGGTAGTTTCTCCCGCCCGCTGCTTTTTTCGCGCAGACTTTTGCGGAAATCAACATTTCTCCCCTTGGCGCGGCGGTGATCGTCTGCTATACTGAAAGGAACAAAAGCACATCGGGCGGGCGTTGACGCTTCCGATGGAAAGGAAGGCTCAGAATGAATCGAACGGGGAACGGCGCCGCACTCTGCGAAGATCCGCATGACTTTCTTGTCATGCAGAATCTCTATGACGCGGCGGTTCGGCAGCTCACGTTGAAATTCAATATTCTCAACAGTGAATTCAATGTTCTTTATGCACGCAATCCCATTCATCACATCGACGGGCGCGTCAAATCGCAATCGAGCATCGTCGCCAAGCTCATCAAGCGCGGCCTGCCGCTCTCGATCGAGTCCGCGCGAAAAAACATCAACGACATCGCGGGCGTGCGCGTCGTTTGCAGCTACATCGACGATGTCTACCGCGTGGGCGAGATGCTGGCGCGGCAGACGGATGTGGAGATCGTCAAAAAACAGGACTACATCCAGACGCCGAACTACAACGGCTACCGCTCGCTGCACATGGACATCAAGGTGCCCGTCTACCTCTCCGACCGGACGGAATACGTCGTGGCGGAGATCCAGCTGCGCACGATCGCCATGGACTTCTGGGCAAGCCTTGAGCACGATATCCGCTACAAGGTCGACAAAACGAAGCTGCCCGAGGGCATCAACGAGGAGATGTTCGAATGCGCGGGCAAGATCGCTGAGATCGACCGCCAGATGCAGGACATGTACCAGCGCATCAAGGCCTCGGATGCCTACAACGAAGATTGAGTCCCCTACATAAAGGAAAAGGATGCATCGAAAGACGCATCCTTTTTGTTTTTTTCACTGCTTTTTGTGATACCCGCAGTCGCAGTAGGGGCCGCCGGAGGCGAGCGTGTACTCGCGCACGAAATCCGACGCGCCGCCCGCGTCGCTCATCGTGTAGTCGAGATGGCACAGCGCGGGCGTCAGATCGTAGAGCCCCAACACCTGCATCAGCGTGCAGATGCCGCAGGTCGTGAAGCGCGCCTCGTAGCCGCTGCCGTCCTCGTACTCGAAAAAGTCCATGTTCCACGAATAGGGGTTGCGGTCGCCCGCGCGCAGCTTCGCCGTCGCCTTCATGCCCTCAATGTCCTTGGGCGTGAACTTTTTCTTTCCGCTCGCGCGGCAGAAAGCCTTCATCGTAGGCGTCATCATCGCCGCGGCGTAGTAGTCCGTCAGCGTTTTGATGTCCGGCCGCTGCGGCATGCACAGGATAAACGCGGCGAGCATCGCGCAGTTGACGATGTTCATTTCGAAGCGGTCGCGCTTGTCAAATTCCGGCAGCTTCGCGATGATCTCGCGATATTTCTTTTTGGCACGCGCCGCAACGTCCTTCGCCTGCTCCGCGGTCAGGTCGAATTCGACCGTCAGGTGCTTTTCAAACGATCCGGCAAACAGCGCCCACATGCCCGCAGGCTTTCCAAGATACTTCATTTGCTCTCCCCTTTTCGAGTTTGATCTCTCAAACTCGTCTGCATTTTTGACTGCCGTCTTGCTTTTGGTCATAGTATACCGAGGGCGGGAGCGCTTGTCAATGCGGCGCAAAAAAGCAGCGGTTCTGATGAACCGCCGCTTTTTTCAGTTGGATTTACTTGCCCTGATAGGCGCGATAGGATCGTGCGGATTTTGCCTTTGAGCGCAATTTCTGTTTTGCCGTTCTTCGCGGCCTCAACCGTGATCTACTGCACCTCGCTGACGCGGATGCTGGTGGAGCAGATGGTCTCCATCAGAAGCGCGAGGCTGCGGTCGCCCGCCGCTTCCGCCACGGCGACCAACCTCTCGTATTCCCCTCGCGTTAGCTCCTGCCTGCTGTCGCGAAACAGGCAGCGCTGAATTTTTAAGAACCGTGCTCGGCAGTCTGTCCAGCCACAGAAGCAGAAAAAGCCATTCAGTGCCGCCAAACAAGCGTTAATGGTCGACGGTGCGTAGTTACTTGCGCGCAGATCGTCTTTCCAAAGGCGGATCATCTCTCGCGTGACCGCTGCGCCGCTCAAAAATGCGGCAAAGCTTAGCAGCGCGCGTTCGTTTTCAAGTGCTTTCAAATAGGCTTCGACCATCTTGTCAGTCATATAAATGTTCCATAATAAAAATACCCCTATCTCTCTTGATAGGGGTATTGTAACGTATTGTCGCGGATTTCGAACAGTGAATTGCACTCCCGCAGCTATGAATATAAAAAGAAAAGCCACTCTCTTGAGTGGCTTCTCTCCATGTTGGCGCTACCTATCTTTCCGGGCCGTCTCCAGCCAAGTATTGTCGGCAGAAGCGAGCTTAACTTCCGTGTTCGGGATGGGAACGGGTGGACCCTCGCCCTAATCAGCACCAACTGCTGTATTGCAACTGTCTTATACAGTAACAAACCTTTATCCAATTGTCAAGTCGTGCCGAGTGGCACGTTCAAGCGTTTTGCACAGCAAAACCTTGCCGCAGGGCGAATTCATTTCGCCCGAGGATTTTTTGTCCTCAAGGGTTCCCGAAAAAGCATTGCTTTTTTGGGATGGTGACCCGTACCGGATTCGAACCGATGTTAACGGCGTGAGAGGCCGCTGTCTTAACCACTTGACCAACGGGCCATGCCTTGCGTCGTGGGGTCCCCACTGGATGGTGCTCCCATCCAGCGGGATGGTACACCTTCAGGGACTCGAACCCTGGACACCCTGATTAAGAGTCAGGTGCTCTACCAGCTGAGCTAAAGGTGCATGTTCTTTCGCTCATTGCGCTTATCTTTCTGTCTGCTCCTCCTGCTCGCACTACGTGCTCAATCACAGGCTAAGTGCCGCTCCGCGGTTGCCCGCGATACAACGCCTGCGGGCGTTAGTACCACCCGAGCTAAAGATGCATGTCTTCAAATCGAACCTTCAAAACCGAACAATGTAACTTCAAAGCTCCTCTCAAGGCCTTGCCTGCTTCATTCGTAGGTCAAGCCCTCGGACTATTAGTACCGATCAGCTGCACACATTACTGCGCTTCCACCTTCGGCCTATCAACCAGATCGTCTTTCTGGGTCCTTACTCCTTAAAGGATGAGAGATCTCATCTTAGGGGGAGTTTCACGCTTAGATGCTTTCAGCGTTTATCTCGTCCGTACATAGCTACCCAGCTATGCCCTTGGCAGGACAACTGGTGCACCAGAGGTACGTCCATCCCGGTCCTCTCGTACTAAGGACAGCTCCCTTCAAATCTCTTACGCCCGCAACAGATAGGGACCGAACTGTCTCACGACGTTCTGAACCCAGCTCGCGTGCCAC